>Ga0307411_10000014_pt1 | contig 134682 bp, 126 predicted proteins | sample DK1Ometagenome_2_FD_203712 | JGI IMG/M metagenome (GOLD analysis project Ga0307411, IMG submission 203712) | Maize rhizosphere microbial communities from greenhouse at UC Davis, California, United States - DK15-O-1 | ecosystem: Host-associated > Plants > Roots > Rhizosphere > Soil | place...
GTTTACAGAAGACTAAATATGGAAATAATTAAAGAAATAGTGGTGATCTGTGATGGAGATCCAAATAAATCACCACTATTTAATACATGTTAAGATCTTCCGAACACTTATGTTTTAAAAACCTGTCGGGTTTCTTATGAAATCGCAAAAAATTATGCTAATATTTTTTCAATCGCATTCAATTCATCTTGCTTAAATTCTAAACCCTGCAAACAATCAATATTATTATTTAATTGACGTACAGAACTTGCACCAATTAAAATCGACGTAATACGTTTGTCTTTTTGCAACCATGCCAAAGCCATTTGTGCCAAAGATTGATTTCTGTTCTGGGCAATTTCGTTTAACTGAACTAATTTTTGAATGCGTTCTTGTGTAACTTCATCTTCTTTTAAATGTCCGTTTGGATTATGCGCTCTTGAATTTTCCGGAATTCCGTTTAAGTATTTATCTGTCAAAAGTCCTTGTGCCAAAGGCGAAAACGCGATACAGCCCACTCCTTTTTCTTCCAGAACATCTAGTAAACCGTTTTCAACCCAACGTTCTAACATTGAATATTTTGCCTGATGAATCAAACAAGGCGTTCCCAATTGTTTTAAAACATCAACCGCAACTCTGGTTTGCTCTGCCGAATAATTACTGATTCCAACATACAACGCTTTTCCGCTTCTTACGGCGTAATCAAGTGCCATCATTGTTTCTTCAATTGGAGTTTCAGGATCCGGGCGATGCGAATAAAAAATATCGACATAATCAACTTTCATTCTCTTTAAACTCTGATCTAAACTTGAAAGTAAATATTTTCTTGAACCCCAATCGCCATAAGGTCCATCCCACATGGTATAACCGGCTTTTGTTGAAATAATGATTTCGTCACGCAGATTTCCCTGAAAATTATGCCACAATATTTTACCAAAATTAGTTTCTGCCGATCCCGGAACTGGTCCGTAATTGTTGGCTAAATCAAAATGGGTAATTCCTTTATCAAAAGCTTCGACAGCAATACTTTCCGCATTATCAAAATTATCTACAGAACCGAAATTGTGCCATAATCCTAAAGAAATTTCAGGTAATAGTAACCCGCTTTTTCCACATCTGTTATATTTCATTATTGTAATTTAAAGGTTGAAAGTTTAATAGGTTTTAAAGGTAAAAACAAACTCTATTATTTTAAAAGCAAATAGTGCTTTATTTTTGTAAATTTGTTTAAATAATAAAATTATGGAAAATAACTGGCAAAATTTAATTTCAATTAATCCTGATATACGATTTGGAAAACCTGTAATTACCGGAACCCGAATTTGTGTTGCTGATATTCTTTCATGGCTTTCGACTGGAATGTCTTTTGAAGAAATTATTGAAGATTTTCCTGAATTAGAAAAAGAACACATTCTTGCTGCTCTGGCTTTTGCTGCAAATAGAGAAAATATTACGAAAATAATTGCAGCATAATGAAATTACTTCTGGATGCAAATATTTCATGGAGAATAATAAAACTTATAGCAAATGATTTTTCAGATTGTTCGCATGCTAATGAACTCAAAGTAAATCAGCCAGCAAAAGATATTGAAATCTGGGAATTCGCCAGGCAAAACAATTTTACAATACTTACGCATGATGACGATTTTGAAAAATTATTACTTTTAAAAGGAGCGCCTCCGAAAGTAATAATTTTAAAAACCTTCAATAAAAACACAAAGCAAATCGCTGAGCTTGTAATCTCAAAAAAAGAAATTATAGAATCTTTTATTTCTAACGATCAATTAATGATTTTAGAAATTTATTAAAAATAAATCGCCACGAATTCACGAATTTTTAAATAATTAATTCGTGAATTCGTGGCGAAAAAAACTTTGCGTCTTTAAGAGATTATTTCTTTGCTACTTCAATTCAAAACTACCTTCCAAACCTTTATCAGAGCTTCCTCCAACCATAATTTTAAAAGTTCCGTGTTCTACCAAATAATTCCCTTCGTTATCGTAAAAACCTAATTCTTTTTCCGTTAAAGTAAAAGTTACGGTTTTGGTTTCTCCTTTTTTCAGGTTTATTAATTCAAAACCTTTTAATTCTTTTATTGGTCGAACAATGCTTGCAAATTCATCATGAATGTATAATTGTACGACTTCTTTTCCATCATAATTTCCAGAGTTTGTAATATCAACTTTAACCTCAACATTTTCTCCTTTGGCGAAAGCATCTTTGTTTACTTTCAAATTTTTATAATCGAAAGTTGTATAACTCAAACCAAAACCAAACGGAAACTGAGGTGTTTTCTCTACATCTGTATAGTGAGTCCAAAAAACATTTTTATCTGTATTTACAGGTCTTCCAGTGCTGTATTTGTTGTAATAAATTGGAACCTGACCAACATTTCTTGGGAACGACATTGGCAGTTTTCCACTTGGGTTATAATCACCGTATAAAACTTGTGCCACGGCATTTCCTGTTTGCGTTCCCAAATGCCAGGCTTCCACAATTGCCGGAACATGCTCTGCTGCCCACGGAATACTCAACGGACGGCCGTTATTTAAAACCAAAACTATATTTGGATTTACTTTATAAATTTCTTCTAAAAATTCTTGCTGTAAGCCCGGCAAATTCAAATCTGTTCTGCTTCTTCCCTCACCGCTTTGAAAGCCGTGTTCGCCTAAAACCATAACCACAACATCGGCATTTTTTGCTGCAGTTTTAGCTGCTTCAAATCCGCTTTTATTCGTTGTATTAAAAATAACCTCATCAAGAAATGAGATTTTTCCAACGGTTAAATCTGCTCCTTTTTCAAAAGTTAACTGATTGTCTTTATATTGCTGCATACCTTCTTGAACCGAAACTGCGGTATTATCATCAGACGCAATTCTCCAACTTCCTAGCGGACTATTTTTATCATTTGCCAAAGCTCCAATCAAAGCAATTTTTTGTCCTGATTTCTTTAGCGGAAGCAAATTCTCTTTCCGCCCCGGCGGACAAGCATTCTTTAATAATACAATAGATTTTTTCGCCATATCCAGAACGCCGTCATTATTGGCTTTGCTTCCAACAACTTCTTTCTCACGTTTTTCATCGCAATATTTGTACGGATCATCAAATAATCCCAATTCAAATTTTACGCGCAAAATTCGGCGAACGGCATCATCAACCAAAGCTTCTTTTATTTTTCCTTCTTGTACCAAAGCAGCTAATTTCGCAACATACAAATACGATTCCATATCCATATCAGAACCTGCAATAACCCCTTTTGCAGTTGCATCGGCTTCGTCTTTTGCATAACCATGGGCGATCATTTCGCGAATCGAAGCATAATCTGAAATTACAAAACCGTCAAATTTCCATTTCCCTTTTAAAATATCTCTTTGCAAAAACACATTTCCCGTTGCAGGAACGCCATTCAACGTATTAAACGAATTCATAAACGTACGAACTCCTGCTTCAACCGTAGCTTTAAAAGGCGGTAAAACAGAGTTGTATAATTTAGAATTACTAATATCTACAATATTATATTCCAATCCTGCTTCAACATAACCATACGCCGCAAAATGTTTTGCACACGCTGCAATCGTATTTACTTTAGCCAAATCAGCAATTGTTTCTCCCTGAAAACCTTTTACTCTTGCAGTTGCAATTTTACTTCCCAAATACGGATCTTCTCCCGCACCTTCCATCACACGTCCCCAGCGCGCATCATTTGCTACATCAACATTAGGTCCAAAAGTCCAGTTTATTCCAGATGCCGACGCTTCATCAGCCGCAATTGCCGCCGATTTTTTAATCGCTTCCAAATCCCAACTCGCCGCTTCTGCCAACGGAATCGGACTCAACGTTTTATAACCGTGAATAACATCAAAACCAATAATCAGCGGAATCCCCAATCGGGTTTCTTCAACCGCAATTTTCTGTACTGCGCGAACTTCTTTTACACCACGAACCGTTAGCATCGATCCCACCCAGCCTTTTCGCAAATGTTCGTATTTCAATTCGGCAGTTCCGCCTTTTGGAGCTGGTCCTGTTACGTCCCAAAATCCATTATATTGGTTCATTTGTCCCACTTTTTCTTCCAGAGTCATCAAAGGCAAAAGCAAGTCAATTCTTTGCTCAATAGTTTTATTTTTATCCAGATACGGCTTTTTCTGTGCATTCATATTTCCAACAGTAAAAAGGGTAAAAACCCCAATAGTTATTATTTTTTTGTTTTTCATTGGTTAGTTTTTTTAAAGGTGCTAAGGTTCTAAGTTACTAAGATGCTAAGTTTAGTGATTTGGGCGTGTTCGCCGCGGCGAGTTCAACGCAATCTTGTCATCCTGAGGAACGAAGGATCACACAAGAAACTCCGCACAGGAATTCGCCAATCTTTGTCGATTTACTAGTGTGATCCTTCGTTCCTCAGGATGACAAAAATGCGATAAACAAAAAAAACCAGCGCTAATCCTTTTAAACCAGTAAAACCCGTGAGCAAATAAATCTAAAGTCTACATTCTAAAATCTAAAATCCTTCCATAAAGCAAGACGCCGGCAAATTCACTTTATTAAACAAATCTGACTGAATCGTATTTCCCCACGCGAATCTTACTTTCACCGGATTTGCAACTTTCTTACTTATCAAAATCACCTGATTATTTTTAATCAAAGCTTCTGCAGGAAAGAAAATCCCATCGGCTCCAGCCAATTCAAATTGATTGGAAGTTTTGTTTTTAAAATGCAATCCTTCCGCAAAATCAAAAGAAACAATTGCTTTATTCTTTTCAATTTTAAAATCTTTAAAAAGTGGTCCGTTTACCAAATTGTTGTTCGTTTTATACATTTCGGCCAAAGCCAAATTTGCTAAACGAATTCCGACATCTTTTTTATTCTTTGGATGAATATCGATTGTGTCTGAAATATCAGAAGTCAGAACCATTCCGATTTTTGGGACTTCTTTTAAAATTTTTCTTTGAGAATTTCTAACAATAACATTTGAGAAGTTATTGCTTCCCGTTTTGTACGGCGCAATTTGAACGAAATAAAAAGGAAATTCGTCCTGCCAAACTTTTCTCCAGGAAGAAATCAAAGCTGATAAAGTTTTATCATAAACCAATGAACCAACATTTGATTCGCCTTGGTACCAAAGCGTTCCCGCAATTTTAAAACCCGTAATTGGGTAAATCATGGCGTTGTAAGCGCGTCCAGGTTGGCGTGGTCCGTATTCTTGTTCATTGAGTTTTTTGGCGTTCTCTAATAAAATGGCATCGTTTTGAACGACTTCTTCCGGCATCCAGATTTCGGCTGGAGTTCCGCCCCAGTTGGAAGATATTAATCCGATTGGAACATTTTTTAAATCCTCTCTCAAACGTTTGGCAAAAAAATAGCCAATTGCGCTAAAGTGTTTCATGGTTTCCGGTGTCGATTCAACCCAATTTCCTGATAGATTATTTTGTGGTGTTGTAGCCGTTAATTTCGGAACAGTAAAAAAACGAATATTAGGATTCGTGGCGTTTTTCATTTCTTCTTCGCCATTGTCAATTCCCCAGCTTGCAGACATCTCCATGTTGGATTGTCCGGTGCAAAGCCAGACTTCGCCAATCAGAATGTTTTTCAGAACAACCTCATTATATCCTTTTATAGAAATGGTAAAAGGTCCGCCGGCTTCTGGAGTTTTTATATGCAATTCCCATTGCGCCTGATTATTGGCAACCACTTTATATTCCTGATTATTCCAGCTCGAAACCAATTTGATTTCTTCTTTTGGATTTGCCCAACCCCAAATTTTCACTTCGGCATTGCGCTGTAAAACCATGTTGTCGCCAAAAATATTCGGAAGTGTTACGTTTGCCATCATAGTACCGGAAATCATCAGAAGAAAAGCAAACTTAAATATATTATTTTTCATTTAAGAGCTTTTTTAAAAATGGAGCATATTCAGCCGCCAAGATTTTATGATCTGCCACATCAGGATGTCCTAAACAGCCTTTTGGAGTCATTGGTTTAAATTTAAAAATCAAGATTGGTTTGTGGGTTTTATCTTCCGCGAAAGCGTTCTTTACTTTATTCAGGCAATCTTCAAAAACAATCGCTCTTTCTCCCCCAACCATCGGGCTGTTTGTAATTACAATCTGAGCCTTCGGATTATGTTCATACAGCATTTTTATAAATTTGATGTAATTCGAAACATACTTTTCGGCATTAAATGGCAATCGTTCTTTTTTGCCGTCCCCGCCAGAAAAATCATTTGTTCCTAAAGCAATACTTATAATATCGGGTTGAAAAGCAAAATCATATTTAGGTTTTGAAGCGTCTTTTGTTAAATATAAATTTTGATAAACATCCGGCATAATTCCTTCGTCTTTGTTTTCGTCGTTCCAGTTTCTGTACATTCCAATTCCGGAAACAGAGCTTACCAAATAATCAACATCAATTTTTCTTGAAATTCTGGGGCCATAAGCAAAATAACCATTATGATGATCGTGATATTCTCCCTTATCACAATCCACAGAATCGCTGGCTGCACCACAAGTAATTGAATCGCCTATAAATTCTATCTTCTTTTTCTTCTTGGTAGAAATTGAAGTCAGTTTTGCGGTTGTTCCAGCAAATAAGATATTTCCGCTTTGAGCTTCGGTATTTTTATAAATTTCAAGTCTATGGATTTTTTTCTCAGTTGTAGTTTTTATTGAAAAAGATTGAACTGCGCCTTTTTCAACTCTCATTTTTCCCAAATATTTTCCATCTAAAACCAATGAAACATAATTATGATGTTCATACGAATCAACAGTTTGAAGCGAAATTGAACATTCAGTTCCAGTAAAATTAAAAGAAACAGAAGACGCTGTGCCGATCAAAACAACATTACCATTTTGAAGTTTTTCAACTCTTCCTTCATATAAAAAAGTTGTGGTTTTACTTTGTGAATTCGAAACAACCGAAATCATCAAAAACAGAATTAAAAGCGGTATTTTTTTTAGAAACATAATTATTCGTTAAATCTAAATGAGATTCACAAATATATCTGAAATAAGCTTTCGAAAAAGATACTAAAACATCAAAAGACAATAAAAAATCACCAAAATATTATACTTTTTTTTACGTTTTATTATTCACCTCAAAACCTTCCAAAAGAACTATTGCTTTGATATTCAAAAGCAAGGCGCTATCTTTATAAATTAATGTTTTGATTTAACTTCAAAAAAAATGAAATCAAGTCTCTATATATTATTCTTTTCTGCCATTTTATGTTCTTCTTTTACTTGTAAAAAAGAAGATAAAACAGAGGCAATTCAAATTCACAAACCATCAGCTAAAATCGACCGCGATTCCATTATCAGTTACGCTAAAAACTATTTAGGTGTTCCTTATGTATATGCAGGAAGTGATCCGAAAAAAGGTTTCGACTGTTCCGGATTTATAAGCTATGTTTTTAAAAATTTTGGTATGACTTTACCCAGAAGTTCAAGCGGTTATAAAGATTTAGGAACTTCGTTAAATCCTGAAAATTTTAAAGTAGGAGATATTTTAGTTTTTTACGGTTATAAAGACAGGACTGTTGTTGGCCATCTTGGTATTATTTGCGAGGCCAACGGAATGAAATCTAAATTTATTCATGCTTCGTCCGGAAAAGTGCAAAGTGTAACTATTACTTCATTAGACACAGAACATTACACCAATCGATTTTATAAATGTATTGATGTGTTATCATCTAAATAGTTTTTTGTCCACGAATTTCAGTAATTTTCACGAATTATTTTATACTTTCCGCACATAAAAATTAGCGGAAATTAGTGAAATTCATGGCAACCTTTTTTAAATTTATTCTTCTGTGAGTAGTTTGATCAAACTATCATCTCTTTTGTAAACATCTTTATAAAAATTCAAATTTCCGTCGCGATCTACCCAGGCGGTAAAATAACCAATATAAACGGGCACTTTCTTTTTTAAGCTCACCCAATTTTCTTTTCCGGAATGCATTGCTTTATCGATTCTTGCCGGAGTCCATGAAGGATCTTGTTTTAAAAGTTCGATTGCCAATTCTCTTGGTTTTCCAACACGAACGCAACCATGACTAAAGGCTCTGTTTTCTCTTTCAAACAAACTTTTTGCCGGCGTGTCGTGTAAATATATATTATTCGAATTTGGGAATAAAAACTTCACCAAACCAAGCGAATTATTTTTTCCTGGTAATTGACGCACAGCGCCATTATTCCACTCCAAATTTTTCTGAGCCAGATAATTCTTGTTCTTTGCCATTCCGGGTTTTATTTCACTTTTAATGATACTTGGCGGCACATTCCAATACGGGCTAAATACGATATTGTTCATCATTCCGCTAAAAATGACGGTTTTGGTCATTGCTTTTCCTACCACTACCGGAGACACAAATGCAATATCGTGATTGCGAATTAAATACAATCTAAATTCCGGGATATTCACTTCGATATATTCTTTTCCTTTTTCAAGTTCAGGATCTATCCATCGGCAACGTTCCATATTAGCAATTATGGTTTTGATTCTATCAGAAACAGTAACATTCAGTTCGGCAATATGTTCCGGTAAAATGGTGTTTTTTGGAGTTAAACCGTGGTGTAATTCATAACTTTTAATTGCTTTTATTAAAGTAGTATCACATATATTACTTTTATTATCTTCCTGAATATCTCCGGTTACATAAAGCCTTTCTCTTATTTGCCCAATTGAAGCTACAGAATCTCCTAATTTAAAACTTTTAAAATCGACATCAGTCTGGATGGCTTTCCATCCTCCTTTTTTCTCAATCTCTCTATAACGATGCAGTGCGTCACGAAGCTTATAATATTGACTAAACATCTTGCTCTTTTTGTCATCGCTAATCGTCGCTTTATTATAAATAGAATCTGAAAAAACCTGATAATTGACTTTTTTTCTAGGCAAAAGCCATTCCAGCGCTCTTGAAGTTTTTTCGTCTACGCCGGAAACTTTCTGAACGTAATAAAAATACAAGTTTGAAATCATTAAATCGGTATCTGATTTTGATAACTTATTTTCAGCGGTATGTTCAAAAACAGGACTGATTAGTTCCTTATAAGGGAAATTAGCATTCAAACCTTCCAGCTCTAATCCTTTGTATTTATTGAATAATGTATTTCCGTACTCAACAACACCTTTGTTGTCGAGCCACAATTGAGTCGATTTTTTTTTCTTATATAAAGCAAAAACCTCATTCTGAAATTTAATCAATTTAGGATATGTTTGATAAAAAGTGGAAATACCAGAACTATCGATTGTAATTTTAAGTTCAGGAACTGCTTTCTCTGAAGTTTTTTTTAATATTTCTTTCTTTTCTTCTTTCTTATTACAAGAAAAAACAGCAATAAGAAGCACAAAAGCAACAATCGAATAGAAACGTTTCATAATGATTTTTTCAATAAAAATAGAAAAGTTTTGATACAAATAACGCTTTTACAAAAAAATAAAGTCACACATTTACGAACAATATTTTTGATTAAGTTCTTTCAAAAATAATTTAATTAATGAGCATAAAAAAACTCCGGATACATTACATATCCGGAGTTTTTCCCTTTATAATCAACCTTTTATTTTTAGATAACCGTTCCTTTTAACGTCAGAGTTTTTGGTGTTTCTTCTGCACTTGTTGTTACAGTAACTGTTTTTGTAAATGCACCTTTATTTGCTGCATTATAAGTTGCTGTTACTTTTGCTGATTTACCGGGTAAAATTGGCTCTTTTGTGTAATCTGTTGCTGTACAACCACAAGATCCTTTTACGTTGGTAATTACAACGGCAGTTTTTCCTGTATTTTTAAATTCGTAAACAATTGCTTTTGGAGTTCCTTGCGGAATCTCACCTACATCAACCGTTTCTGCTTTCCAAAGTATGGTTGATGCTGCAATTGTACTATTTTCATTTGTGCAAACTAATGACTGAACTGGCGCGATAGCAGAGAAAGACATTAATCCTAAAGCTAAAGCTAACATTGAAATTTTAATAATTTTCATAATAAATTTGTTTAAAGTGGTTTATGGTTAAATTTCCTTTATCAAAAGTACTTTAGATAAAAACAATTCGCTGTTAAGCGGTTTCAAATGTTTGTTAACGACTTGTTAACGGATATTTTTCATTTAATTTCTTTTAATTTTTAACTATATTACACTATCAAAATACTTTTCATTGAAAATAAATAAACTCAACAGTATCATTCTTTTAGGACTTATTGCTATCATAGGTATTTTGGTGGCACAATTACTTTGGACCAGAGAAGCCTTTACTTTAGAGCAAAAAAAATTAAGCCAAAAAACCCATATTGCCTTGCTTGAAGTGGCTAAAAAGCTATACGAAGGCACCAATCATGAGTTACCGGTACAGAACCCTGTCCAGAAAATTGCCAATGACTATTATATAGTAAATGTCGAAAATGATTTTGAACCTGATATTTTGGAATTTTACCTGAAAACAGAATTCAAAAAAATGAATATCACTACTGATTTTGAATATGCTATGTACAATTGTCAAAGCGACGAAATGGTATATGGAAATTATATTTCATTATCTAAGCAAGAAAAGGGAAAACAATCCGTTTATTTTCCAAAGCATAAAAATCTCGTTTATTATTTTGCTGTTCGTTTCCCCAATGAAACATCTTATTTATTTAGTTCGATGCGTTTTTGGTTTGTACTTTCAATTGTATTGATTCTTATTCTGTTAATTTATGTCTATTCTATTTTTACGCTTTTACAACAAAAAAAATATTCTGAATTGCAGCGCGATTTTATCAATAATATGACGCATGAATTTAAAACACCGCTTTCTTCGATTTTAATTGCTTCGAAGTATTTAATTGAACAAAATCCGATTAAGGAAGATAAAAAACTGCATACCTATACAGACATTATTATAAAGCAAAGTCATAAATTAAATCATCATATTGAGAAAATTTTAAACACTTCAAAGTCTGATTATAAGACTTTAGAACTAAAAAAAGAATCTATTTTGATTGTTCCTGTATTGGAAGAAACAATTGAAAATATTGTATTAAAATATCCTGAAGCAAACATAAAAATTAGCGGAAAATCAAATGATTATACAATTGAAACCGATGTTTTTCATTTTACCAATTTGATTTATAACTTATTAGACAATGCAGTAAAATATTGCAATGAAAAACCTGAAATTATGATTAAGATTACAGAAGAAAATCAGGTTTTGAAATTAGCTTTTATTGATAACGGAATCGGGATTTCGAATAAAAATATATCTTTAATTTTTGATAAGTTTTATCGCATTCAAAATGAAAAAAGCAATGAAGTCAATGGTTTTGGCCTTGGTTTATACTATGTAAAAGAAATTTGCAATTTGCAAAACTGGAAAATAAAAGCCGAAAACAACGAAATAAAAGGTGTTACTATCACCATATCAATTCCTTATAAAAAATGAAAAATTTTAAAATTCTTTATACCGAAGATGATGAAACATTAGCGTTTCTGACTAAAGACAATCTGGAACAAAATAATTACGACGTGGTTCATTGCTGTGATGGAAAATCAGGTTTGGAAGCTTTTAAGAAAGAAGATTTTGACATTTGTATCCTTGATATCATGTTGCCAAAAATGGATGGATTTGAACTCGCAACCGAAATTAGAAAAAGCAATACCGATATCCCGATTATTTTCCTTTCGGCTAAAACGTTAAAAGAAGACCGCATTAAAGGATTGCGTTTAGGTGCCGATGATTATCTGGTAAAACCTTTTAGTATTGAAGAATTGTTATTGAAAATTGAAATTTTCCTCAAACGTTCCCAGAAAAATAATGTGACGGAAAGCATTCTTTATAGTATTGGAAAATATCAATTTGATTTAACGAATTTCTTTCTTTTTAATGAAGATGAAAAAATAGGCCTTACACAACGTGAAGCCGAACTTTTAAAATTATTTTACGATCATAAAAATATGGTTCTGAAAAGAGAAAAAATACTTTCGGCACTTTGGGGAAATGACGATTATTTTACCGGAAGAAGTCTGGATGTTTTTATTTCGCGTTTACGCAAAATTTTAATCAATGAAAAAGGTATTTCTATAGAAAACATACACGGTGTAGGTTTTCGTTTTAAGATGTAATTATTGCTACTATTTATTTCAAAATTTTGTATTTTTAATATCTAAACTTTTTCAGATATGAAATTTCATCACTTAAGAAATGCCACTTTAGTTATAGAAACAGATGAACATGTTATTTTAGTCGATCCGATGTTAGGAAAGAGAAAAACGATTGCACCTTTTACCCTTTTTCGATACAAACCTAAAAGAAATCCATTAGTTGCTCTTCCTAAAAACAGCAGAGAGATTTTAAGTAAAGTTACACATTGCCTGATTACGCATTTGCATCCTGATCATATTGACAAAGCCGGCGAAGTTTTTTTAAGAAGAAAAAGTATTCCGGTAACTTGCAGTATTAAAGATGAAAAAGCGCTGACAAAAAGAGGTCTAAACATTATTCAGACATTGGATTATTGGAATCCTCAACCTTTTCTAGACGGGAAAATTATTGGCATTCCGGCTATTCACGGTTATGGTTTTATTGCAAAACTGATGGGGAATGTAATGGGTTTTTATATCGAATTACCAAATGAAAACTCAATTTATCTTAGTTCTGATACAATCTTTACAGAGCATGTTCAAAAAGTTCTTGTTGAGTTTAAACCTGAAATTGCCGTTGTAGCCTGCGGAACCGCCCGACTCGACATTGGGCAGCCTTTATTAATGCGAATGAATGATATTTTGAAATTTGTTGCTTTGGCACCCAATCAGGTTTTTGCAAATCATTTGGAGGCTTTAAACCATTGCCCCACAACCAGAAAAGAATTAAGAGAAGCACTATCAGAAAATGATCTTTTAAATAAAGTTTCGATTCCTGAGGATGGGGAGAATGTTTCTTATTAGTTTGAAGTTAGAAGTAAAATGTTAGACGTTAGATGTAAAAACCTTTGTCGAGTTACTTTATATGGTTTATCTTTCGTCGAATGACAAAAAACGCTGAAATTGAAAAAAAGCTATAAAACCAATAACCCAAATTCACGCAAAGTATTAATTGGTTTTGAATACCAAAACAATTCAAAATCATCTAATTCAGTTTCAAAGTCAGCTTTTATTTCCTGAAAAGTATAATTTTTACCATTTGAAATAGCAATCTTTTTTAAGATCTCAACCAGCCATTCGCCTTCATTTTTATTGGTTTGAATGTTGAAACTTTCTTTTTTATCATGAAAAGTAAAGGTCATCATTTCCCAGGTTTGTCCTTTTTTTGATTTTGTGAAATATTCCACAGAAGGTTTTCCGCCCAACCAAACCACTTTTGCATTTGGTTTTGTATTGAAATCAGCATTTTCTTCTAAGGCGTTGAAAATAAAACACGGATCAATTTTAGTTTTCGGAATTTTAAAATCGAACCAATCCTGAAGTTCGTAATCAAAACAGATTCCGTGCATGAAATTAAAAAGAGATTTTTTTAGTCCGAAACTAAATTTATCATGGTTGATTCCGGTAGAATCTGTATAATCAATATCGTTATTGGCAAAAGTTCCAATGGTTTCTGTTGTTTTCGTAACTCCAAATTTCTCAGGATATAATCCAACCGGACTATGCGCTGTCATCGCAAATTGATGCCAAAAACCAGATTGCAGAATTCCGGCTTCGAATAACTGACGAACCATTTCTAAACTGTCAATTGTTTCCTGAACGGTTTGTGTTGGATAGCCATACATTAAATAAGCATGCACCATGATCCCGGCTTCGGTAAAATTTCGGGTTACTTTTGCAACTTGTTCAACTGTTACACCTTTGTCAATTAACTTTAATAATCGGTCTGAAGCAACTTCCAAACCTCCGGAAACGGCAATACAACCCGAAGCTTTTAGCAACAGACATAAATCTTTAGAAAAGCTTTTTTCAAATCGAATGTTTGTCCACCACGTAACGGCTAGTTTTCTGCGTAAAATTTCTAAAGCCAAAGCTCGCATTAAAGCTGGTGGCGCAGCTTCGTCAACAAAATGAAAACCATTTTGTCCTGTTTGCTGCATCATATCTTCCATTCGATTACACAATAAATTGGCCGCAACAGGCTCGTATACTTTTATGTAATCTAAAGAGATATCACAAAAAGTACATTTTCCCCAATAACAGCCGTGTGCCATTGTGAGTTTGTTCCAGCGTCCGTCGCTCCACATTCTGTGCATTGGATTTACGATTTCGATAACCGAAATGTATTTATCCAAAGACAAATCAGAATAATCAGGCGTTCCTACAAAAGCCTGTTTATAATCGTGTTTTAAGGAATTATTTTTATAAACTACTTTCCCGTTCTCTAATAAAAAAGTCCTTTTATACCGTTTCTCGACTTCGCTCGAAGTGGCATCATTTGGGTTTTCTAAATTGAAAATTAATTCTTCAATTGGCACTTCGCCATCATCTAAAGTAATAAAATCAAAGAATTCAAAAACACGAGCATCAGAAAGAGAACGTAATTCGGTATTTGGAAAACCGCCTCCCATTGAAATTTTAATTTCCGGATGGTTTTGTTTTATCCATTGTGCACATCGAAAAGCGCTGTATAAATTCCCCGGAAAGGGAACAGAAATCAGGAAAAAAGTTGGATTTATAGTTTCAATTTTTTCTTTTAAAACTGAAATTAAAATTGAATCAATATAAGTTGGTTTCTGCTGTAAAGCTTCATAAAGTTCATCAAAAGAATTGGCGCTTCGTCCTAAACGCTCCGCATATCGGCTAAAGCCAAAATTTTCGTCGACACATTCTACAATAAAATCCGAAATATCTTCAAGGTATAAAGTCGCTAAATGTTTTGCTTTATCCTGCGTTCCCATTGTTCCAAAAGCCCAATCAAGTTCTTCTAATTGTGCAAAACGAGAAGCTTCGGGCAGAAAATCTTCCTGGCAAATCTGTAAAGCCAAAGTTGGATTTTTTCCCTGTAAAAACTGAATTACAGCATCAATCGTCTTGACATATTCATCTTGTAAAGCAAAAATACGTTTTGAATTATCGGAAACTTCGCTGCTAGGAACTTCAAACCTGAAACCTGAAACCTGAAACAAATCAATTAATCCTTTCTTCGAAAACAACTCTAAAATAACATCAATACCCAAATCAGCCTGAACCGATTCGATATTTTTGGTATTTAAAAATCCTTTTATATACGCAGTGGCCGGATACGGAGTATTCAGTTGTGTAAAAGGAGGTGTAACTATGAAGAGTTTGCTTTTCAAAAGATTTTTTTTTTTGCAAAAATACGGGATATTTAGAGACTTTTCAGCAAAAGATTAAAAGGAGTTTTTAGTTTCGATTTTAAATAACAAAGCCCGCAATATCGATAGTTATCGAAGTTGTGGACTTGTAATATATCTCAATAAAACTTTGCGGTTAAAGAATCTAAAACTTATGTTCCTCTTTGCTAATTACCAGAAATGAAATCAAAGAAATAAATGCTGCTCCCATTAAATAAAAGCCTACATAACTCACATCATATGTAGATGCTAACCAAATTGCAATCATAGGCGCAAAAGCAGCACCGAGAATTCCTGCTAAATTAAACGTCAAAGAAGCACCGGAATAACGGACATTGGTTGGAAACAACTCTGATAAAAATGTTCCCAAAGGACCATAAGTGAATCCCATTAAAGACATTCCGATACAAGCAAAAGTAGTAACCAAAACGATATTCCCGGAACTTAAGAAATAAGAAAAGAAAAATCCAAAAATCGCAATAGCAGCCGTAGCTATAATAAGCATTTTACGACGGCCAATTTTATCTGCAACTACAGCCGAAACCGGAATAAAAATAGCAAAAAACAGTACCGAAAATAATTGTATTAATAACCCATTTCTTTTAATAATTCCTAAATCTGAAGTAGCCCAGCTCAAGGTAAAAACAGTCATTAAATAAAATACCAAAAAGGTTGTAATGGCAGAAAATGTGCCGAAAATTAATTGATTTTTATAAGATTTAACCAGCGTTAAAAACGGGATTTTCACTTCTTCATGCGCATTTTTAGAATTTTCAAAAGAAGGTGTTTCTGTAATTTTAGTTCGGATATAAAAACCTACTACCACCAAAAGAGAACTGGCAATAAACGGAATTCTCCATCCATAATCCATAAAATCTTCATTGCTCATTGAATCTGTTAATAATAAAAAAGTTCCTCCGGAAAGCAGTAACCCTATTGGAGCTCCCAATTGCGGAAACATTCCATACCAGGCACGTTTATTCGGTGGTGCATTTTCGATGGCTAATAAAACAGCTCCTCCCCATTCACCTCCTAAACCAACACCTTGCCCAAATCGGCAGAGCATTAACAATAAGGGAGCCGCAACACCAATACTGGCATAACTTGGCAAAAATCCAATGGTAACTGTTGAAATACCCATTGTTAGCAGAGCGGCTACCAAAGTAAATTTACGACCAATTTTATCTCCATAATGTCCAAAGAAAGCAGAACCTAACGGACGAGATAAAAAGGCAATTGAAAAAGTAGCTAAAGATTCCAGAGTTGCCATCGTCGAATCTGCACCCGGAAAAAATAATTGTGGAAAAACCAATACTGCTGCATTGGCATAAATATAAAAATCAAAAAACTCGATTGTGGTTCCAATTAAGGATCCAAAAAGAATATGTTTTAAGGAATTCTTTTGGGCAGGATTATTTTTCATGCAAAATTAGGTATATCTTTTTTTGATTACAAAAATATAGTTTCGTTACGAATATTTCACATTTAGAACAATTAGTTTCAAGACACCTACACTTTTTTAACAAATTAGACGCATTTTACATTTTAAATAATTTGAATTTAACTGAAACTAAAAACTTGATTAGATGAACTTTAAAATAAAAAACGAAAATCGAGTATTAAGCATTCGTTAAAAACACTTTTAAGTATATATTTTCATTAAATTTACAGCTGTCAAAAATAAATCTAAAATTATGCCCACCGACTGTATCAGCTACCAAAACTCAGGATATTTCTCTAAATTGATACAAGATTACTTAGATCAAAAACCCGAATTACAATCTCTATACAATCATTTTCCAACGCTGAAAAACTTTGAAAAACAAATCGTTGAAAAACAATCGAATTTTAATAATAACAACCGGATTCCGCTTGTTGCCACTTTAAAAAAGCAATATCAAAACATTGATATTTCTGATTCGACAAAACAAAATATCGAGCTTTTAGCGCTAGAAAATACTTTTACGATTACAACCGGACATCAATTAAACTTGTTTAGCGGTCCGTTGTATTTTTTATACAAAATCATTTCGACGATTAATCTTACCAAAGAATTAAAATCAAAATATCCAACCTATAATTTTGTTCCCATTTATTGGATGGCAACAGAAGATCACGATTTTGAAGAGATCAATTATTTTAATTTTAAAGGAAAAAAATTCAGATGGAATAAAGAAAGTACCGGTCCTGTTGGCAGACTTTCAACAGAAGGTTTAGCGGAGTTTTTAGAAATTTATTCCTTAGAATTAGGCTCAAGTACAAATGCCGGCGTCTTGAAAAAACTTTTTGAAGAAGCTTATTTAAAACACGAAAACCTTGCTGACGCCACACGTTTTTTAGCTGATAGCTTATTCGCTCAATATGGGTTAGTAATTCTTGATGCTGATGATGCCGATTTAAAACGTGCTTTTATTCCTTTTGTAAAAGAAGAATTAGAAAATCAAACTTCTTTTAAAGCTGTACAGCAAACAATAGAACAATTTCAGGATTACACTATTCAGGTTAATCCACGTGAAATCAATTTGTTTTATATTGAAGATACTTTGCGTGAGCGAATTATTTTTGAACAAGATAAATACTTTGTAAACAACACTAAAATATCATTTTCAAAAGAAGAAATTTTAAAATTATTAGAAAGTAATCCTGAAAAATTTAGTCCAAACGTGATAATGCGTCCGTTATATCAGGAAATTATCCTGCCTAATTTATGCTACATTGGCGGAGGCGGAGAAATTGCTTACTGGCTGGAATTAAAATCGTTTTTTAATGCTGTAAACATCACTTTTCCGATGCTTTTGGTTCGAAATTCAGTTCTTTTAAGCACCGAAAAGCAAGCTAAAAAAGCTGATAATTTAAATTTAAGCTGGAAAGATCTGTTTACAAAACCTTCTGATTTAGTCAATGCAATTACACACAAATTATCTGCTTTTCCCATTGATTTAACGCCACAAAAAGAAACGTTAGAAAAACAATTTGAATATCTTTACGAATTAGCACAGCAAACCGACAAATCATTTACCGGAGCTGTAAAAGCACAGGAAGTAAAACAAAAGAAAGGTTTAGAAAACCTTGAAAAAAGATTATTAAAAGCACAAAAACGAAAATTAGATTCAGAAATACAACGCGTTACAGATTTACAATGCGAGTTATTCCCAAATCAAAGTTTACAGGAACGTCAGGCCAATTTTTCTGAATTTTATTTAGAAAAAGGCGAACAATTAATTCCGCTTTTAATTCAAAAACTAAAGCCTTTAGAAACGAATTTTAATATAATTATGATATAAAAAATGTTTGCCACGAATTGCACTAATCTTCACTAATTTTTTATTGACAAAATTGACAATGAATTCGTGAAGATTAGTGTAATTCGTGGCAACAAAAATAATAAAGTAATAATCATCAGAATAAATAACCGCCTCTTCTGAAATTATTGCCTCTCTAAACCAAATAGTAACCTTTAAAACAAAAACTAACCTATTACAAAAAAACTATGACCAGAGAGCGCTTGATTTCATTGGATGTCTTCAGAGGATTAACTATTTTATTAATGACAATTGTAAACAACCCTGGTGATTGGGGCAATGTTTATCCGCCACTTTTACACGCCGAATGGCACGGCTGCACCCTAACCGATTTGGTGTTTCCCTTCTTTGTTTTTATTATGGGAGTTGCGGTTCCGCTTGCAATGCCAGATAAAATCTATGACGAAACTACTTTCAATAAAATTTTAGTTCGTTCCTTACGAATGTTATGTTTAGGGATATTTTTCAACTTTTTCGGCAAAATACAATTATTCGGACTGGAAGGAATTCCACTTCTAATTGGCCGTTTAGCAATTACAATTGCGGTTGGTTATGCCTTAATGGGGAATTTTAGTTCTAAAGTCAAAAATATTCTGGCTTTTTCTATTTTACTTATTTACTTATTTTTAGCCTATAGCGGAATTGAAGCTTATCACGATGTACGCCTTCCCGGAGTTTTACAGCGAATTGCCATTGTGTATTTTGTAGTTTCACTGTTGTATTTAAAAACCTCTCAAAAAACGCAAATTGTAACTGGAGTTGTTTTATTATTGGGTTATTGGGCGTTAATGACGTTAATTCCTGTTCCGGGATTTGGTGCTGCCAATCTGGACAAAGGAACCAATCTAGCAGCGTGGCTTGATAGCGTTTTATTAAAAGGTCATATGTACCGCGGAACAGTAACTTGGGATCCGGAAGGAATTTTAAGCACACTTCCATCCATCGTAAATGGAATTATCGGTTTATTAATTGGCCAAATATTGATGCGTGAAATATCTAAGACGCAAAAAGCTACAAAAATTGCCATCGCTGGTATAGCACTTATTATTGCTGGTTTACTTTGGAATATTGTTTTTCCAATCAACAAATCAATCTGGACAAGCAGTTACGTTTTATATACCACAGGATTAGCAGCCACATTACTATCGATCTTATATTATGTAATTGACATCGCTGATTATAAAAAGGGTTTTAAACCATTTTTAATTTGGGGCGTAAATCCAATGATTGTGTTTTTCACTTCTCAAATTATTCCACAGGCTTTAGTAATGATTGAATTCCAAAATCCGCATAATCCTGAAGAAAAAATCAATCTTTTAAGTTATCTCTACAGTTTTGGAATTGCTCCATTCTTCAGTAATCCAATGACAGCTTCTTTGGCAGGTGCATTGGTTTACGTTTGCATCTGGACATTTATTCTATGGATATTCTACAAAAATAAACTGATTTTCAAAGTCTAATTATCTCTTTTCACCATATAAGTAATATAAGTTCATTTTAGTAATGCTGCATATTTTTTGGATCGACAATTTATACGCAAGTAATTAAATGAACTTATATATCTTATGTGGTTGGAAAAATTACTCAAAACATCATTCTGTAGTGTTTTAATTATGAATTTATTAAAATCAATTCATAAAAAAGTCTATTTTTGCACAAAATTTAAAAACACAAAAATGGCAACAAATAGAACTTTTACAATGATTAAGCCGGATGCTGTAGCAAATGGACACATCGGGAACATCTTAGCAATGATTACTAACGGAGGTTTCAAAATCGTTTCATTAAAATTAACTCAATTAACTGTAGCTGATGCAAAAGCATTTTACGCAGTTCACGCAGAAAGACCTTTCTACGGAGAATTAGTTGAATTCATGTCACGCGGACCAATTGTTGCTGCAATTTTAGAAAAAGACAACGCTGTAGAAGATTTCAGAACTTTAATTGGGGCTACAAATCCAGCTGAAGCTGCTGAAGGAACTATTCGTAAAGCATACGCCACTTCTATTGGAGAAAATGCAGTTCACGGTTCTGATAGCGACGAAAATGCTGCTATCGAAGGTGCATTTCACTTTGCCGGAAGAGAGCAGTTTTAATTTATGATTTTAGAGTTCAGATTTTAGATTTTAGATTGCTGGACCTATGTCAAAAAAAAAAAAAAAAAATCCATTTCAATTGAAATGGATTTTTTTTATAGAATATTTCTAAAAATCTAAAATCTAAAATCTAAAATCTAAAATCTAAAATCTAAAATCTAAAATCTAAAATTATCGAAGCACCACGTCCTTCACCACTTCGCGTCCTAATTCCTCATTAATCATCTTAACGATTTTCGATTTTCCGTGACTCAATTCTTCTCTCAAAACAGCAGATCCAAGTTCAACATAGAGTGTACTTCCTTTCAAAACAACGTTTTTAGTATACGTTTTCACACCATTCCCCATTAAGTTCCCCCAAGCTTCTTTTACATCAATCTGATCCATTCCGGGCTGCAATTTATTCACCTGAATAATCTGTTGCAAAACAGCCCCAATCGTACTTTCGTTATTTAGTCTTTTTGCCATCGTTTAAAATATTTATTGGTCCTGCTTTTTTATAATGATATTCTTTATTCTGATCATTCTTTACCACAAATGTTTCATCAGAAATTGAAATCAGTTCTTCACTCCACTTTGCATAATCCGTTTTATAATCCAGAAAAGTTCCTTTATCTGTAAATCTAACCGAAACATTTTCAAATGTATCCGTTGTTAAAAAAGTTCCGTCAAGCTGTGCCATCACTTTCGTTCTGGTTCCTTTATTCCCTTTCATCTGAAAAAAATCAAAGTTCTCATTCATTCCATATGCCTTTTCTTCTCCTTTATCAAAAACCACTTTTTCGATTTCCCAGTAACCATTTAGTTTTGCAATATCCGCAGGTTTAATTTCTTGCTTACAGCTTACAAACAAAAGCGACAAAACCAAAATCATAAAAGTGTTTTTCATATAATAATATTTATAAGGAGCTATTTCCCGCTGTCCTTCCAAATCTTTTGTGCTGAACCCCAGCACAAAAGGATTTTCCCTCCCATCGGGGCTAAGGCTCCAGTTTTCAAAAGAAATTTAGTGAACTACAAAGTTAACTTTATATCACTCTAAAAGAAATAAAAATTCACAAAACCCATTAAACTATTTTACATATTTTTGGTCAAACCCTAAACCAAAACCAAAAAACATGACCAAAACTATTTTAAGCTTTCTGACAATCTTATTTTTGGCAGGATGCAGTTCAGATCCAACGGAACAAACGCCAATAGAAACTCAAAGCATGTATTTCCCTCCTTCAACAGGGAATACTTGGGAAACAAAATCTATTTCAGATTTAAAATGGAATCAAAACGCTGTTCAGCCGCTTTTAGATTATTTAGAACTCAAAAATTCAAAGTCGTTCATGATTCTGGTCAATGGCCGAATCGTAATGGAAAACTACTTTAACGGGCATTCTGCAACCACAAACTGGTACTGGGCAAGCGCCGGAAAAACATTAACCTCTATAATGACCGGAATTGCTCAGCAAGAAGGATTATTAAACATCAATAACAAAGTATCGCAATATATTGGCACAGGCTGGACAAGCGAAACAATCGAAAAAGAAAACTTAATTACCTGTAAACATTTATTAACCATGACATCAGGTCTCGACGACAGTACAGACGATGTAGATCCCACAAGTCTAATTTACAAAGCCGATGCCGGAAGCCGTTGGGCATATCATAATGTATATGTAAAATTGCAGGATGTTGTCGCATCAGCAAGCGGACAAAATTGGGAGAATTATTTTAATGCAAGGTTAAGAGATAAAATTGGCATGAATGGCAATTGGGTTCAGCTTGGCGTAAACAGCGTTTATACAAGTACTTCAAGAAGTATGGCACGTTTTGGCCTTTTAATGCTTAACAAAGGAAAATGGGATAATACGCAAATCTTAAACGAAACTTATTTTAATGAAGCCACAACAACTTCACAAAATATCAATTTAGGATATGGCTATTTGTGGTGGCTAAATGGCAAAGCTTCTTATCATTTACCGCAATCACAGATTACATTTCCCGGAAGCGTAATTCCAACTGCACCAAACGATATGTTTATGGCTTTAGGCAAAAACGATCAGAAAATATATGTTGTTCCGAGTAAAAACATGGTCATTATCAGAATGGGAGATGCAGCAGACGATGTCAACTTAGCCTTATCTGATTTTGACGAAACTTTGTGGGAAAAAATTAGTGCTTTGTATCAGTAATTAACGCTTAGTTCGTAATCTCTTTAGGATCCCCATGAAAAACAAACCCAATCCTAAAACCAATAAAACATAATAAAAAGACAAACTTTTGTCTCGCAAAACATTTGCTAAAACAAAACAAATAACGCTTCCGAAATAAAAAGTAAGAGGCGTTATATTTTTTAAAGAAGAAAAACTCATTGAATTATCTGAAAAATATTATTTGAAAAAACTATCTACAAATTCGTATTTATTAAAGACCTGTAAATCCTCAATTCCTTCACCAACACCAATATATTTTACAGGAATTTGAAACTGATCTGAAATACCAATCACAACACCACCTTTTGCAGTTCCGTCAAGTTTAGTTACGGCCAGAGAAGTTACTTCGGTCGCTGCTGTAAATTGTTTAGCTTGTTCAAAAGCATTTTGCCCTGTAGAACCATCCAAAACCAAAAGTACATCATGAGGCGCATCGGCAACAACCTTTTGCATTACACGTTTTACTTTGGTCAACTCATTCATCAAATTAATTTTGTTATGCAAACGTCCGGCAGTATCAATAATAACTACATCTGCATTTTGAGCAACTGCTGATTGTAAAGTATCAAAAGCTACTGAAGCAGGATCACTTCCCATATTTTGTCTTACAATTGGCACATCAACACGATCTGCCCAAACTTGTAACTGATCTATCGCAGCAGCACGAAACGTATCCGCAGCACCTAAAACTACTTTGTAACCTGCTTTTTTAAACTGATAAGCCAATTTACCAATAGTCGTTGTTTTACCAACTCCATTTACTCCTACAACCATTAAAACATATGGTTTTTTATCTTTCGGAATTTCAAATTCGGTTGCTTCGCCTGTATTGGTTTCAGATAATAATGAGCCAATTTCCTCACGAAGAATCTGGTTTAATTCTTCTGTTCCTAAATATTTATCTTCGGCAACACGTTTTTCAATTCTTGAAATTATTTTCAAAGTTGTGTTTACACCAACATCAGATGCCACAAGAATTTCTTCAAGATCATCTAAAACGTCATCATCGACTTTAGATTTCCCGGCAACAGCTTTACTTAACTTTGAAAAAAAAGTAGTTTTTGATTTTTCAAGACTTTTGTCTAAAGTCTCTTTTTTATCAGTAGAGAATAATTTTTTAAAAAAACTCATTATTGTATATAGTATTAGATTGTTAGACTTTCGGATTATTAACGATCCAAAGCCTCAAAGCTTAAAAAAGGCAACTTGTTTTTAAACTAATTTTAGATATTGTTAAATCTTTTATTCTAAATAAAGTTAAGAATAAAAGATCGAAGTAAAATCATAAATTTTTGTTTAAAAAAACCAATTTGTGCTTCTCTAAATTTAGACAAATATAAAAATAAAAAAGCTACTTTCGGAATGAAAGTAGCTTTTCTATATACTGTAATTGTTATTATTTCTTTTTCAAGAAATTATCAACTTCTTCAGGAGTCATAATAGATTCTACGAATGTATATGCACCAGTTTTAGGAGATTTCACCATTTTGATGGCTTTTGATAATCTCTTAGAAGCTGTTTGTAACGATGCTACGGTTTTCTTTGCCATGATTCAAATGTTATTTGAAGTTTCTTATAAAACTCGAAATGGCTAAACCATTTGAGATTTACAAAAATCTCTAATTATTACTTAATTTCTTTGTGAACAGTTACTCTTTTTAAGATTGGATTAAATTTTTTAATCTCTAATCTGTCTGGAGTATTTTTTTTGTTCTTAGTTGTAATATATCTAGAAGTTCCTGGAACACCAGAAGTCTTGTGCTCAGTACATTCTAAAATTACCTGGATTCTATTACCTTTCTTTGCCATCTTGCTATATATTTATTTAGGAAAAGATTATTTGATAAATCCTTCTGACTGTGCTTTTTTCAAAACAGCAGAAATTCCATTTTTATTAATTGTTTTTATCGTAGATGCTGCTACTCTAAGAGTAATCCATCTATCTTCTTCTGGAAGATAAAAACGCTTTTTAACTAAGTTTACAGAAAACTTTCTCTTAGTTTTGTTCATAGCGTGAGAAACGTTATTTCCTACCATCGCTCTTTTACCTGTAAGGTCACAAACTCTTGACATTATACTTATCTTTTATCGTTATTCAAAATCAGGGTGCAAAGAAAAGAAAAATAAACCATTGTAGCAAAAAATTATTGCACATTTTTTAAAATTTCTTTCTGTAATATTTCTAAACTCTTAATCGAAGCTCTATCTATCACTTTTTCACGTGGTTGGCCAAAATTAAATTCTTCAACAATTATATCATCCGGGGTAGCTAAAGCGATAAAAACAGTTCCAATTTCAGCATCTGCATCACCTTTTGTCGGTCCGGCGTTCCCGGTTGTGGCAATTGCATAGTCTGTTTTAAGCATCTGTTTCACACTCAAAGCCATAGCCGATGCCACTTGTGCACTTACTACAGAAAATTCGTCTACTAAATCTTGTGAGATACCGAGAACATTAACCTTCGCCTCTGTTGCATATGAAACAACACTGCCTTTAAAATATTTTGAAGCTCCGGGAACTCCCGATAAAATCGAGGCAATTTTTCCTCCCGTAAAACTTTCTGCCGTCGAAATGCTTTTATTTTGCCTCGTTAAAATTTTTCCAACTACAGATTCTATGGTTTCATTTTCTTCGTAACCTACTATAATATCGTGAATTATCGCATCTAAAGATTTTACATTAACCTCAATAGCTTCTTCTAATTCTTCTTTATTCGTTCCTCTCGCAGTTAACCGCAAACGTACTCTGCCCGGATTTGGCAAATAAGCCAGTTTGATAAAATCAGGCAAATTATTTTCCCAATTCTCGATACGTTCTGCAACTAGACTTTCGCCTTGTCCGTACGTTAAAATTGTTTTATGAATGATATATGGACGTTTGTATTCGCGAACAATTTTGGGAATTATTTCTTCTTCGACTAAATATTTCATTTCATAAGGAACTCCCGGAAGTGAAATAAATACCGTATTTTCTTTTTTCATCCACATTCCCGGCGCTGTCCCCATTTTATTATGCAAAACGGTACATTTTGAAGGAACCAGAGCCTGATCTTTATTTAATTGGGAAATTGGCCGCTTATAAAAACCTTCAATTAATTGTGTTACGTGAGCCAAAACTTCGGGATTCACAACTAATTCATCGTCAAAATATTCACAGAATGTTTTTTTTGTAACATCATCTTTTGTTGGCCCTAATCCGCCCGTAACAATAACAACATCTACTTTATTTTGAAGTTGTGCGAAAGTATCTAAAATATGTTTTTTATCATCGCTTATCGAAATCATTTCTCTGGTTTCGACTCCAATTCGATCGAGAGATTTTGCAATAAAACCAGAATTTGTATCTACAATCTGACCTATTAAAATTTCATCTCCAATTGTAATAATAGTTGCTTTCATATGAATAGATTATTTTACTTACACCAAAGTAAGTCATTATTAGAAAGTAGGTTCTTATAGAAACGATTTGCGTGAGGGGTAGAAACGGCATCCTTTTGTGACACAAGAGACGGCACGTTAAACGAAAATTTTCTGGAACAAAAGATATAGTGGATGACCCGGCCCTATTTTTGACCTAAATTAAAAAAGGGCAAAAATAGGGACACGCCCAAATTAAACGTCAAAGTCTTTTTTGATTTCTTTAATTGCTTCTTTCACTTGCACCTTAATACTTTTGAAAGTTTCAACAATTTCTTTTTTCTTGCCTTCAGCTTTTGTCCAGGCTTCAACCTGAAGAATTTCTTCAAAAGCCACATTTAAACCTAACAAATCTAATGTTGGTTTAATTTTATGCGCGTAAGCATAAGCATACTTATGATCCTTCTTTTTAATTCCTTCTTTGATTTGTTTTAAATCTTCAGGAACTTCGGTAACAAATAATTTTAGAATTTCGTTTACAAATTCGGGATCATTATCTGAAAGCGCATACACTTTCGAAAGGTTATATTTTAAAGCCATTATTTTACTTGTATTCTAAATAATTTTTTATCTTCTAAAAAGCCTTCTAAAACATCGTTTGGTTTAACTGCCGCAACACCTTCCGGCGTTCCTGTAAAAATGATATCGCCTATTTTTAATGTAAAGAATTGTGACACATATGAAATAAGCTCATCAATTTTCCAAAGCATATGACTCGTATTGCCTTTTTGAACTGTTTTTGCATTATTTGTCAGTTCAAAACTAAGATTTTCCATCGAAATAAAATCAGTTTTAGGCAAAAAATCTCCAATAACCGCAGAACCATCAAAGGCTTTCGCTTTTTCCCAAGGCAATCCTTTTTCTTTTAATTTTGCTTGTAAATCCCTGGCAGTAAAATCAATACCTACACTAATTTCATCATAATATTTGTGCGCAAACTTAGGCTCAATATATTTTCCAACCTTATTAATTTTAACAATTATCTCAATTTCATGATGAATTTCTTCAGAAAATTCAGGAATTACAAAAGGATGTTGTTTCAACAAAACCGCTGAATCAGGCTTCATAAAGATCACTGGTTCTGCCGGCCTTTCGTTTTTTAATTCCTCTATATGATTGGCATAATTTCTACCGATACAAATAATTTTCATATTTTTTTTCTAAGTTGCTAGATGCTAAGATGCTGAAATTCTAAGAAAGTAGGCAAAAACTTAGCATCTTAGAACCTTAGTTACTCAGAACCTTATTTGGTATTTAATTTTCTTAATTTAATTGCTGTCAGCACTTTTTTGGTATATAATGGAAAATCAGCATTTTGAATCCAGCTAAAATATCCAGGCTCCGATTCCAAGACTTTTTCCACTTTGGCACCTTTATGTTTTCCAAAAGTAAAAATCTCTTCTCCATCCTGATCAAAAGCAATCATTCCTGCAAAATCGGCAATTTTTTTACGAGTTGTAAATTCAGACAATGCTTTCATATCGTTTTCCAATTCAGGATAGCGATCTAATTGTGCTTTTAAAATTTCATAAGTTGCCATTGTATCCGCTTCTGCTGAATGCGCGTTTTCAAGACTTTTTCCACAATAAAACTTCAAGGCCGCACTCAATGTACGCTCTTCCATTTTATGAAAAATAGTCTGCACGTCTACCGAAACTTTGTTTTTCATATCAAAATCAACTCCCGCACGAAGTAATTCTTCAGCCAATAACGGAATATCAAAACGATCGGAGTTAAACCCACCCAAATCACTGTCTTTAATCATATTATGAACCTGCGGCGCTAATTCGGCAAAAGTAGGCTCATTCGCTATTTTTTCATTAGTAATACCATGGACGGCTGTAGTTTGAGGCGGAATTGGAATGGTTGGATTCACTAACCATGTTTTACTTTCCTTGTTCCCGTTAGGAAAAACTTTAAATATTGAAATTTCTACTATTCGATCTTTCCCAATGTCAATACCTGTAGTTTCGAGGTCAAAAAAGCAAATTGGTTTGTTGAGTTTAAGTTCCATATTTAAATTTTATAAGTTTACAAATATAAATTTTAAAGACGAATTTTCCTTGTCTTTTTCATAAAGTTAAGCATTCTTCCTGTGGATTAAGGAAATAATAATAAAAGAAAACCCTTTCAACATTAAAAATGTTAAAAGGGTTAATTATTTATAAAATTATGATTTTTTAAAAGTCTCGGTCTACATCAAAAGCTTCTAAATATTCAGCAACACGTTTTACAAAACTACCTCCTAAGGCGCCATCTACAACTCTATGATCGTAAGAATGCGATAAGAACATTTTTTGTCGAATTCCAATAAAATCACCTTCAGGAGTTTCTATAACCGCAGGCACTTTACGAATGGCACCCAAAGCTAAAATTCCTACTTGCGGCTGATTGATAATTGGCGTACCAAAAACACTGCCAAAAGTTCCCACGTTTGTAACGGTATAAGTTCCGCCTTGTGTATCGTCTGGTTTTAGTTTTCCTGTTTTTGCACGGTTTCCTAAATCGTTAACCGCTTTTGCCATTCCAACAAGATTCAACTGATCAGCATTTTTAATAACCGGTACAATTAAATTCCCGTTTGGTAAAGCCGCAGCCATTCCTAAATTTATATTTTTCTTTTTGATGATATATTCTCCATCAACAGAAATATTCATTCCGGGGAAATCTTTTAGTGCTTTTGCAACCGCTTCCATCATAATTGGTGTAAAAGTTAACTTCTCGCCTTCTCTTTTCTCAAAAGCAACTTTAACCTTATCTCTCCATTTTACGATATTGGTAACATCAACCTCAATAAACGATTGTACGTGTGCTGAAGTTTGCACCGAAGCAATCATATAACCTGAAATCAGTTTACGCATTCTGTCCATTTCGATGATTTCATCACCGCCATTTACAGAAACCGGAACTGCCTGCTGACTTTTTTGAACTGGTTCAACAGCTTTTGGAGCAACTGGTTTTACAACTGTAGCCGCAACCTCAGCTTGACTTGTAGCTGCAGTCTCTGTTTTAATTGGCTCAGCTTTTGGAGTTACAACACCAGATTTACGATCTTCAACATATTTTAAAATATCTTCTTTAGTAACTCTGCCATCTTTTCCAGAACCATTAATACCGTCTAATTCTACAATAGAAATACCTTCTTCTTTTGCAATATTTTTTACTAATGGAGAAAAGAATTTATCAGATCCTGAAAAATCCTGAGGAGCAGCAATTGTTTCTTTGGCAACTTCAATTGTTTTTTCAATTTCAGCTACTTCTGCCGGAACCGCCACTTGTTTTTCAACTTTTGCTTCCGGAGCGTCTCCTTCTGTTTCAATAATTGCAATGGTTTGACCAACCTGAACTAAATCATCTTTGCCAAATAATTGTTCAACTAAAATTCCCGAAACCTCGCTTGGTACTTCGCTATCGACTTTATCAGTCGCGATTTCAAGTACTGCTTCATCAGTTTCAATTTTGTCTCCAACTTCTTTCAACCAGTTTGTAATAGTTGCTTCAGCTACACTTTCTCCCATTTTAGGAAGTTTTAATTCAAATCTTGCCATATTGTTAACCTCAAGGGTGATTTTGATTTTCAGATTGCGAAATTACTGAATATTTTAAATATAAATTATATTTAATATAATTTTTTACTCAATTTTAATAATTTGACCTCTATCATTTCTTGAATTACTTCCAATAACAAAATTTGCTCTTTTGGGCAAAATCTTAAAAGTAATGCTCTTATCTTTAAGAGTTTCTATGATTTTGATACATTTTTTGAACGAAACATAGTGATTATCCAAAATAATCTCAACTCTTTTACCTCTCGAAATCTGCGACGAATTTACCATTTTTTCTGTTTTGAAATCGAAAATAACGACTTTATTTTTCAGAATAAAAGTCAACTTTTCAGACAATTCTGTATTTAAAGAATATAAAAAATAGATATCTGGTAATAGTTTTACTTTCGGTTTTCCACGAAACATTTTAATGAAAGAAAAAAACACGATTCCAACTTTAATGAAAATAGAAAAAAATAAGGACTTTTTAAAATGTTTCTGATAAAAAAAAGTCATTGCTTCCTGAAAACGTTTCATGTATTTTTCGTCTTTTACAGTACTTTCTCCTTTATAATGTAAAACCATCGTATCATGGAAATAGAAATTTGTTTTTTCCATTTTCAAAGCACGATATGACAAATCAATATCATCGGCATACATAAAACAATCCTCGTCAAAACCTTTTAAATTAAGATATAAATCTCTTTCCATCAACATAAAGGCACCAACTAAAATTTCAACTTCTCCAGTTTCATTCTCACCCAAATGCTGAGCATAATATTGATTGAAAAGTTTTGATTTTGGAAAAATTTTATAAAATCCAAAAAACTTGGTAAAAGCGACCCAAGGTGTTGGGATTCCGCGTTTACTTTCCGGCAGAAAATTTCCTGTTCCGTCAATTAATTTACAGCCAATAATTCCGAGGTTAGTTTGCCTTTCGGCGAAAGCCAGAATCTTTGTAAAAGTATCTTCTGCAACTACCGTATCAGGATTTAAAATGCATACATATTTCCCTTTTGCCTTGTCAACCGCAATATTATTTCCTTTAGGAAAACCAAAATTTTCTTTGTTCTCAATCAGTTTTATGTTAGGAAATCGCTCTTGCATCATCAAACAACTATCGTCATCAGAATTATTATCTATTACAATAATTTCTGCCTCAAGATTAGAAATCGCTTCCTGAACGCTTAAAACGCATTGTTCCAGAAAGTAACGCACATTATAATTAAGAATAATAACAGATAATTGCATGAATTTTTGATCAGTTGATTTTTTGGAAAGTTAGAAATTTTCAGCTAAACCCAATCGCAAAGACCAATCGTTTTTACTAATTCCAAAATCCAGAACCAAATTACTATTGTTTTGCTTGTTCCATTTAACACGAATTCCGGTTCCAACGGCAGGATTCCATTTGCTAAACTTATAGGTATCTAGTTTTGAAACAGAAGAAATATTGGTAAAAAATACTGCTCCAAGAAAACCGTTCTTAGTAATGTCTGTTCTATATTCTGTTTCGAAATAAATAAGTGCATTACTTCGAAATCTATTTCTTGTAAAACCTCTTCCGGTTTTACCGTCACGATCCCAGCCAATACTTGGCAAATCGAGATAATGTGGTTTTCCGCCAAAAGTCGACCAATAAAAAACTCTGGAAGCCAAAACTCTGTGTTTTGTTTTATGGAATGAATAATATTTTCGGGCATCAAAATAAATGGATTTCCATTTCTCATCATTTACTCCACTTGTATTTATCCTGTAATCTGCTTCTACATACAAACCTTGTTCAGGATTTACGTTGTTTTCTCTTGAATCATACAATCCCTGAATCGCAACTCCGAAAGAATTTTCATCTGCAAAATTCCCATCCATATATTTAAAATAATCTGTTTCTTCATCAATATATGATTCTTCAGAAATATTTTGGTAATTATCTAAAAGGAAACCTAAACCAAGCCTGAAATTTCCAATTATTTTTCGGGTTGCAAATTGATAAAATCGCCATTGCTGATAATCTAAAGTCGACATTTTTTCATCTGTATTATGTCCTCCTAAACCATACGTGGGCTGGGGATATATCATATAGCGATAATCTCCGATAAAATTCCAGTTATTATTTTTGGTATAAACATACGACTGAATTGGAAATACATATTGTTTAGTAAAACTGAAATAAGGAGAAAAAGTAACCTGAGACATTTTTGTAGTTTTTCTGTCTCCAAGATAAAATGTTGTCAAAAAAGATACCACTAAGCCAGCATTTTTATCTGAATCTATTGGAACAGGAAGCAATGAAAATGCAACCTTTTTGTCAGAATTCCTCGATATGGAATCATTTTTATCAAAAAGCTTATAGAGAACATCCAAAATATCTTTTTTATTATTTTCAATGGTATCATTTTGTGAGTAACAAAATGACATCATCAAAAAGAAAAATAAGGTAAGTATAAATTTCAGATTTTTCATTCTGTAAGATTTTAAGAAACAACTTCTTACAAATTTAAAATTTAATTCAGAACGAAAGCTGATTTTACTAATAATAAAAAAAAGGAAAATTAAAATAAGTTATAAAAAGTATATTTTTGATTTTGGATAAAAGGATTTTAATATGAAAAACAAAATAGTGGTTCTGATCATTACAATTGCTTTTTTAAGCTCAGGTTTTGTTTTCTTAAAAAAGCAATCTGGTTCTGATAAAGATTTGATCAAAACCTCAACCTGGTATATTGCCGGACCAGCTGTAGAAAATCAGGAAACAATTAATAGGATTCGTCAAAAAAAAGGAATCGTTAAGGTTACTGCTAAAAATAATCCTGTTGGAGAAATAGAATTAAATGTAATGATTAAGGCATCTGATTCAAATGATGGCGTTTCAACAAATTTATCTGACCATTCAAAATTTGTAATCATTACTTATAAATCATCTCATTTAATAAAAATTCAGGCTCGCGAAGGAAATCCGGAAGGAACTGGCTGTGTACATGGTGGTTCGCACCCAAGAGTTGATTTAGCACCTTCGCCAAACAAATTTACAACAACTAAAATTCCGTGGTCAGAATTTAAACAAGACGGATTGCCTGATGGAAAACTTTTAAACATTCATAATCTTTGTAAGTTCAATTTTGTGAATTACAGTCCTGTTTCCGGAGCATTCTTAGAAATCAAATCAGTTAAAATATGAAAAGTTGTTTCAACTTTCAACTTAGCGCAACGTAAACTTGAAACCTGAAACTTCTAAAGATGCAATTGAATTTTAAATCTGTTAAAAACTCTCATTACATATAACATTATTACAGAAAATACAAGGGACCAGATTATTCCCGGAATTCCTTCACGAAAATAGTACGGAATAATTTCAATTTTAAAAGCAAGATTGAAATAATAAATAATACCCGGCAAAATATAAATCAATAAAGGATTTGCAGCGGCCGGCATAAAAAAGTCACTCCATTTTGTTTGTTTTTTAATTTCCATTATCCAATACAAAAAGTAAAACAAAACGGTACAAATTGCAGCAGAGAACATTGTCCACGAAGGTGTTCCTTTTATTTTTGATATTCCGAAATACGGTCTTAGAAGATATCCTGTTACAAAAAATAAAATTGCAAAAACAATAACCGGCCAATTGATTTTAAGTGGAATTTTTCGATCAAAAAACAATAAAGAAATAATTACGCCAGCAGTAACTAACGAAGCATGGGTTAAATGTCCTGCAATAAAATTAAGCCATGAATATTGTTGTAATATACTTCCCTCTATTAAATTGATCGAGTTTGCGGCAATACAAACTACTAAAAAGAAAATCATTGCCCATAATTTCCCGTTAATAAGCCAATAATATACTACAGTAAAAAGATATGCCCAACCAATTAAACCCAGAATTCCCCACCATTTTGGTGTCATACCTATTTCACCTGTATCCTGAATATATAAAAAGTAAAGTGTTATCAAAACTAATATTCCGCCATATTGTAATGTATTCTTTAGCCAGAGAGAAAAATCTTTTGGGTATTTATTCCAAATAGGAATAGGCATTGAATATGCTAAAAGTCCCCAAAAAGCAGGTGTGATTATCATTTTTGAAGCGTCATAACCATATTCTGCATTCACCATGAAAACGCCAATTATAATTAAAGCCAATGCTCTTTTAAAAGTATGTGTCCAGATTGTTTGTATACTATCTCTTTTTAACAGTCTCGCATTAAATGCAAATGGAATCGACATTCCGACGATGAATAAAAATGCAGGAAATACAAGATCGACGAAAGTCATAGCATCTGCATCTGCAGGCATGTGTTTCATCCATTGAGGAACATTTCTCACACTTGCCAGTTCATTTACAAAAATCATTACAAAAATCGTAATTCCTCTTAAAGCATCTATAGAAATTATTCTTTTGTTATATAAATTTTCTTTAATTTTCATAAAATACTTCTTTTTTAGCAATGCAAAATATAACATAATTAGCAAAGAGCAAAAATTATGTTGTAACAACTTATATGTAGTATAATCTTAATAAATAAAAACCTTATAGAGGTAAGAAAATATCACTATTTATTTTACATTTGTAATATGTTATCATTTTTCAAGTCTAAGCCATATTTAAAAGATCTTCTGTCTGAAGATTATGTTGATATCCATTCTCATTTGTTACCAGGCATTGATGATGGCGCACGAACTATAATTGAAACCAAAAATCTTGTGAAATCGCTACAGGAAATTGGTATTTATCAATTTATAACTACTCCGCATATTAGCCACTATATTTGGAATAATTCTCCTGAGGCTATAATTACAAATCACTCAGAAACGAAACTTTTATTAGACGATCTGGATGATAAAATTCCTTTTCATGCTGCCGCCGAATATTTTATGGACGATTGGTTTGAAAGTCATTTTAAATCGGAAAAACTTCTTACTTTAAAAGATAATTATGTTTTGGTGGAAATGTCCTACATGAATGCTCCGGTGCAATTATATAAAATTCTTTTTGACTTGCAGGTAGCTGGATATGTTCCCGTCTTAGCCCATCCGGAAAGGTATTTGTTTTATCATAAAAACCTGAATGAGTATGAAAAGCTAAAAAAGGCAGGATGTTTATTTCAATTAAATTTACTAGCCTTAGTAGGTTATTATGGCGAAACAATTACCAAAGTTGCAGATCATCTTCTAAAAAAGGGAATGTACGATTTTACGGGCACAGATGTTCATCATAGTAAACATATAGCTTCATTCAATAACAAAATAAAAGTAAACAACATCGCTAATTTAAAAGAATTAATATCTAATAATCAGTTCTTTAAATTTTAAATATTTGATGTTTTAAAATTTAAAACAGTATAAAAACAAAAAAACGGTTCAACTAATTGAACCGTTTTTTTTATACAATTGTTTTTTCTACTAAGAAAAAAGTTTTTTGTGCCAAGGTTTTTTTTCTTCCGTAGTTCCATAACCATAACCATAACCATAGCCCTTTGTAGAGTCAGTATCGTTAAGAAGAATACACATATTTGGTAATTTTTTCTCTCTGTAAAAAGTATTCGCAATAGAAAGCATACGTTTTTCTAAAACATTTGCACGCATCACGTATACAAATGTGTCAGCATTTTTAGCCACTAATAAAGTATCTGTAACTAAACTAACAGGCGCTGTATCAACAATAATATAGTCATATTCTTTTTTCAATTTTTCAAAAAGTTGATCTACTTTTTTACTCATCAACAATTCAGCAGGATTTGGTGGAACTACACCTGAGGGAAGAATAAAGAAATTCTCGTAACCAGGGTGTTTTACAATATAATCATCAATATTATTTTCACCAGATGACAAATAGTTTGTTAAACCTAAAGGAGGAACATTAATATATTCTCCAAATTTTGGATTTCTAATATCCATCCCAATTAATAAAACTCTTCTTCCTGAGAGAGCAAATGTTGCAGCTAAATTAACAGAGATAAATGTTTTACCTTCTGATGAAAAAGTAGATGTAACAAATAAAGTTTTAGCGATTCCTTCAGGTACTTTATTAAGCATAAACTCCAGATTGGTCCTCACAATCCTAATAGCCTCTGCAGAACTGGTTCTACTTTCAGATTTTATTAATTCGCCGATATCATTAGATGTAGGTATATCTCCAATAAATGGAATTTGTGTTTTCCCTTCTAAATCTAATTTACTTTTAATTTTCGTATCCAGTAAATCATTTACATAAATGCATCCAAAAGGAATTAATAATCCCATTAATATTCCAGCTAGATATATTATTTTTTTCTTAGGACTTACAGGAAATTTTCCTGCTTTAGCCATATCTATAACGCGAGCATTTGGTTCTGTAGCAGCTAAAGAAATAGCCGTTTCTTCTCTTTTTTGCAATAAATACAAATATAATTCTTCCTTTACCTTTTGTTGTCTTGCAATGACTCTGAATTGACGCTCCTGAAATGGGATTTTACCAATTTTATTGTTTAAAAGATTTTCCTGACTCTGAATGTTCCTGTTTTGAATTTGTAAATTTGACTGCATACGCTTTAAACTCGCAGTCATGTTTGATTTTAAAGAGGAAATCTGCTGATCTAATTTTATTACTGACGGATTTTCGGTTGTTGCTGATTTTAAAATACGATTACGATCTAAAACCAGCTTATTATAAGAGCTAATCAATCCACCAGTATCGCCATCTTCAGTTATTAAATTAGTAGGTAATAAATCAGAATTGGTGCTTTTTTTCATATAATCAAGCAAAGATGAAACTACATTTAATTGAATTTCTGTTTCTACTCCTTTTTTGTCATACTCACTTGAGCCTTCTATAAATAATTTTGCTTCTGATTCAATATCGGTTAATCTGTTTGTTTTTTTAAAGCTTTCGACATCTTGTTCAACTCCGTCTAATTCTTTTGTTATCAAGGCCAGCCTACCCGCTATAAATTGAGAAGTGTTTTCAGAAATAAAATTTTTATCCTGAGCAGCATCTTGATTATAAATCTGAATCATATTATCCAAAAAAACCTCAGCTCTTTTCTGTACAGGATCATTAATAGAAATATTTACTACGCTACTTGTTTTACTAATAGGCTCGACATCAATTCTACTTTTATAGCTCTCGGCAACACTTTCAATCGGATTTAGTAAAATCTTTATGGATTTAATATGTACAGAGGTCTTAGCTACAATATTAATAGTTTTATCTATAACCATAAATCCTAAAGTAGTAGGGATTTTCTCGCCGTATTTAAACACTTTTTTGGTTGCTAAAATTATGTTATCATTATCTATTTCATTTGTTAATTCAAAAGTATTAGCTGTTAAAGAATTATAATTTAAAACCGTTTTAGCATCATTAAACAAATGTGTTTTGCTAATAAAATTAACTCTTATAGGAGAATCTTGATATATATCACGATCTACAACACTACCTTCTACTACTAAATTAATATTTAGATTTAATCTTTTTACAGTACTTTCAACAATAGTTCTGGATCTTAATATTTCGATTTCATTATCAACGTTATTAACAGATCCTACTCCAATTCCCAAATCTGAAAAAGCGGATAGTTCTGAAAGCATTCCTCCTTTTTTCTCATCTTTAACCAATATGGCGGTAGTAGCTTCATAAATTGGTGTCGAATAACGTAAATACAGAAAGGCAGCTATTAAACAAATCACTACACTTAATAAAAACCATCGCCAATGGATTATATATTTATCTAACTGTTCCCTAAGATTTACCTCTTCGATTTCATTATCTATCTCATTGTAAAAGTCCTGTGTATGCATTTTTTATTTTTTTATTTAAAGATTAGAACAGAAAGTGATATTAAAATAGAAATAGCTGATATTATTACAGATGTATTAGGTCCTACAGCCGAAGCATTCACTTTAGTCCTGTTTGGTTCTATATAAACTACATCATTTTGTGCTAAATAATAAAATGGAGAATTTATAAAATCAGCTTTTGTAATGTCTACTCTATTATACGATTTAATACCATTAACTTCTCTAATTACCAAAATATTATCCCTCTTGCCATAAATAGTCATGTCTTTTGCCATACTTAAAGCTTCAATCAAAGTAACTCTTTCTGATGTAACGGGATAAGTTCCGGGAATATTAACTTCCCCTTGCATGGAAATCTTAAAATTCATGATCCGCATATTGATGATTGGGTTTTTAATATAAACCCCTATTTTATCTTTTAAAAGCTGTAATGCTTCTGTGCGGGTTAAACCTCCTATTTGTAATTTTCCTAAAACAGGAAATTCAATATTTCCACTTTTATCTACCAGGTACGACTGAATTACATTCTGACTTGTAGCTGCTTGTAAATTTAAGTTGTTTTGCATGGCAACAGTACTTAAATTAAAAGGAAGTGCAATTTCAGGATCTTCAGCTGAAACAATTATCATTAATAAATCATCCGGCTGAATTTTCACTTCATAAGAGTTTATATTTTGACCCGCCTTAATTGTATCAATATTTTGATAATAAACTATATCCTTTCGTGAAGCACAGGAAAAAAGCAAAAATATAAGGGATAAAAGACATGTTGTTTTAATAAAAATTGACGATTTATATTTCATTAGGGTTGTAATTTGACTTAACATATATAAGATTAAAAATATTTTTTATAATTGTGATGCACTGTTGTTCTTAAGTTCAATAAGCATTTTCTTCTCCTTGAAATATATTGACAACTGTTTTTATTATGATTCTTATATCTAATAAAAGACTCCAATTTTCAATATACCAAATATCAAATTCTACTCTATTTTCCATATCAAGAACCTTTTTTGTCTCACCTCGAAAACCATTTACCTGAGCCCAACCAGTGATTCCAGGTTTTGCATACTGTCTAACCAAATAATTATTAATCAAGTCAGTATATTGTTTCGTGTGATTTATCATATGAGGTCTTGGTCCTACAACAGACATATGTCCAAAGAAAACATTAAAAAACTGGGGAAGTTCATCAATAGAAGTTTTACGCATAAAAGCTCCAAACTTAGTGATACGACTATCCCCTTTACCAGCTTGCTTAGAGTCTGATAAATCATTAACACGCATACTTCTAAATTTCAAACATGCAAAAGCCTGATTATCTCTTCCTGAACGTTGCTGCTTAAAAAAAACTGGTCCCGGTGATTCTAATTTAATGATCAGTACTAAAATAGGAAATAACCACGGAAATATCAATAAAATTACAGCTAAAGAAAAACATACATCAAATCCTTTTTTTAATATTCTGTTTACTGTAAATTCTAAAGGTTCTCGTCTAAATGTAAGTACAGGTGTATTATCGTGAAATAAAATTTCAACTTTACTTGATTTGGTATAAAGCTGAAAATCTGGAATGAATTTAATTCGCACCATATTATGCTCACAAATTCGTATCAAATTATTTATTACCGAAATATTATCAATATGCAATGCTACATACATTTCATCAACGTTTCTTGCAATAATAAATTCCTCAACATCATTAAAATCACCGACAATTGGCCCTGAAATAAAAGCAAACGGATCGACTTTTTCATCAAAAAAACCTAAAAAACGATATCCATACGTAAGATTCGTTGATAATGTCTTACGCATTCTTTCACCTGTATCATTTGCTCCAACAATAATATAACTTTTAAAATTATATCCTTGAGCTCTTATATACATTAAAAGTCTTATAGATAAATAACGTGATATTATAATTAAAGAAAAGAAAAAATAATAAAAATAAATCAAACACCATTTTGAAACATCTGTATAATTTAAAAAAACCACAAAGATTGTGATAAAAGCAGAGTGAATAGCGATTTTTTTAATTGTTCGCTTTAATATTGATTCTATAGGCTCTACCCTTACGATTCTAAAAGAATCATTATATAAAAGTAAAGTAATCCAAACTAAATTACTTAATAATGAAACTGTTTGAACCTGTGTTAAAAAAAGTTTATCAATACTACCAAAGCCTGCAACTCCGGATAACAGTATGGATATATTCAATAAGACTAAATCCCAAACTACAAATAAGAGCTTAAAATAACGAGAGAAATTGTGACCAGATAATTTATTTAAAGTTTTCATCTGTGAGAATCTGATGTTTTATATTATTTTAAATACTGTTTTAATGCTAGAATTTTTTTCTGAAAAACAGCTTTAAAAGCTGAAAGGCTATGATATTTATAAATCCTATAATCTTCAGATAGAACATGAAATACTCTTTTGTAGTCAGTACTTAATCCTCCCATTTTCATTTTTACCACATATTCATTCATATAAACAATATTTATTTTGTGTTTGAACAAGTATCTTAATAAAAACTCAGTATCAGAAGCTATTTTAAAATCTAAACTATAATAACCGTATTTCTCAATAATTGATTTCTTAATATAGACCGTAGGATGCAATGGTAACCAACCCGATTTTAATTTTTCGAAATTATATTGTCCACCAATTCTATTTCGAATTATTTTTTCTTCAGCATCATTTGTAACATAAATACCATCCCCATATACGGCGTCGGCATTAGAATACATTAAAAATGTATTGACTATTTTGGAAACAACATTACTATCATAAAAGGTATCATCAGAATGCATTAATCCAATAATATCTCCGGTAGCTAATTTTAAACCTTTATTAATTGCGTCATACATTCCTTTATCGGGTTCAGAAATATAATGAGTGATTCTATCTGAGTAAGATTCAATAATAGACTGAGTACCATCTGATGAATTACCATCTATGATTATATACTCTATATTAGGATAATCCTGATCTAAAACACTGTTTATAGATTGCTTAATGGTTGCCTTTCTATTGTAACAAACCGTAATTATAGAGACTTTCATAAGTTTTGTTATCTTAAAATAATTTTAATTATTTTTTTTGTTTGATGAGTTCGTTACTTTTTAAAACAATGAAATATTCATATATAGATTGTAAAGTTGCATAAGTAATACCAGCAGATCCGTCTAAAAAGGCTCTTCTGACAATCACCATGTAGAACCATTTTATTAATGGACGGCCCGGCATCTTATAAAAAATTCCTTTTTGATGGTATCGTTTTTCCGTAAAATCAGAACTAAACAAAGCTTTTTTTAACGAAAAAGATGTCCCTTTTTCTAAATCTTTTACTCTTGTAAGGGCTTCCATATCCGCATAACTCAAATGGCGTTGAATCCAAAATTTAAAGCCTTTACTAAAAGGATAATGGTCTAAAAAACCTTCAACTTTATGCACCGCACCGTCTGGTATTGAAACTGGATTTACCAGTCTTTCATAACGCATTTTATTCGGACGAAACAATCTCAGATAGAAAGGAGACATTTGTGAATATTTCAACCATTTTCCATTCCATGCGAAATCTCTTCTTCTAATTTCATAAGCAACTACTTCAGAATTAGTATCTAATTTAAGATTTTTAATTGCGGAATATAGAGAATCTGAAACTCTTTCATCCGCGTCAATATAAAGTACCCACGGATATTTAAATTTTATATTTGCTAAACCCCAATTTTGATGTGATGACCAATTATCAAAAACTCGCTGCGTAATAATAGCTCCAGCATTTTCGGCAATTGCAACAGTCTGATCATCACTAAAAGAATCAAATACATGAATGTCGTCACTCCAAGATACTGATGCTAAACAACCGGGTAAATCTTGTTCTTCGTTTTTAGTAAGTATTAGTATCGATATCATTCTTAAATAGATTTAAATTCTCTTTTTTTTATAAATTTGGCTGGATTTCCAACAACAACGTCAAAGTCATTTGTATTTTTATTCACTATTGATTTCGCACCAATAACAGAAAATCTACCTAATACAACACCTGCCAGAATATAACTCCCTGTAGCTACCCAACATCCATCATTGATAATTATAGGTTTTGTTATCATATTGAAATCTGGAGATTCTATAGAATGGCTACCTGTAATTAAGTATACATCTTTACCAATACAGCATTTTTCACCTATTTGTATTTTATTCAAACAATATATCCAAGAGTTGTCCCCTAGACTGGACTGATGCCCCATTATCAAATTCCATGGCAATTCTATATTTGACTTTCTATTAATATTTACTGTTTCTGCTAATTGAGCTCCAAATAAACGTAATAGAATAATTCTTGGTTTTTTGATTTGATTAGGAAAAACTCTAAATATTGTTCTATTGATCAATCTCCAAAGATGAATTTTGATTTTTGTTTTTTTATCAAAAGGTGTTGTTTGTACTGGAATATAATCATTGATTGTCATAGATAATTCTTTTTTTAATAAACTTCGCAGGATTACCACCAACTATAGCCCAATCCTCCACATCTTTAAAAACTGCAGCTCTTGCTCCTACAATTGCTCCTTCCCCAATTGTAACATTCGACATTATAAACGCTTCTGCTGCAACCCAGGCAAAATCTCTTATAACAATAGTACCTGCTGCAAAAGGTGTATTTATTGACGTTGTTTCGTGTGTAGCGCTACATAAATATGTTCTTTGCGAAATAGTGACCTTATTTCCTATAATAGTTTTTCCAAAATGTAATTTAACTTGCGGACCTAATGCTGAATAAGATCCCACTGTCAAATTTTTAGGAGATGGAAGCTCTATCGAAGCATGGATAACACAATGATTTCCAATTTTGGCTCCGAAAATTTTCAATAAAAAAATTCTCCAACCGTTGAAAATAGGTAAAGAAAAAGGTCTAAATAAAAACATTGATGTAATACGCCAAAGCAATCTATAAATCTTATCAGATTTAGGAATTGTATCGATATATTTAGGAATTTCCATTAAACGTTCTTTAAGGTTTGAATAAATCTATTCGCACAAGTTTCAATATCAAATTTATTTTGATACGTTTCAAAAGCCTTATACCCTTTTGTTACAAAATCCTCTTCAGAATTCTTAATCACTTCTGAAAGAATATTTTCCAAACCACTTTTTTCTTCCAAATTAACTATCCATCCACCCCCACCTTCATTGATCTCATTCCAGATGTTTACATTTTTTGTTATTAAAACCGGCTTTTTGCAGGCCATAGCTTCAACAATAGCAATCCCAAAATTTTCCTGATGACTTGGTAATAAATAAGCTTCACAATTATAAAATGCGCCCCATTTTGCATTCCCGGTCAGCATTCCTGAAAAATGTATTTTTGGATTATGTGAAGCTAACTTTATCATTTGCTGAGCATATTCAGAAGTGGTAGGTCCGGCAATAACTAAATCAGGTAAATCTCTATTTTTCTGAAACAATCCATTGTAAGCATTTATCAATAAATCAACACCTTTTTTTTCGTGTATACGACTCAAAAAAAGCAAATATCTATTATTCTTAATTTCCGGATAAATTTTATAAAAATCATCTCTCAAAATTTCTTTGTTTTCAGGTGGCATCTCAATGCCATATCCAACATTAGAAACTTTTTTAGGTTTATAGCTTTTAAAAGTAGTAGCCGCTAATCGCATTTCTTCCTCACAAGTATAAAAAATGGCATCAGCCTGGTTAATACACTTTTTTTCTATTAATGTCCAAACTAATTTATTTCGCAAAGCCTTCCATTTTCTGTCTGTTGCTTTTTGGAAATAAGGATCTAGCATACCATGAGGCATAATAATTACTTTTGGAATTCTTAGATTTTGCTCCTTCAGTAATTCTATTGTTTTGTATACCGCAAAATTATGATACTGCCAAAGGCCATGTACAATTATAAAATCATAATTTAAGATGTTATTTTTTAACCATTTTAATAATTCCGGCTGATACTGATAAGATGTTTTTCCATTTCCGACCTTATGAATAGTAAAATTATCAGTAATAGAATAATGATTATTCTCATCATCCATACAAACTACTTCAGTTGTTATTCCTGCTTTTTGAAAATAAGGTATAGCATTACGAATCCCTTGACATGGCCCTCCATTACTTGGATGCATTGATGAAATCACACGAAGAATTTTTGTTGTATTCATGGCTTATTTTAATGAACTATATGTAACGATTTCCAAAAATTAATTTATTCACCTTGTCCGGAATAATATTTATAAAATGCAAAAAAGCGAAATAGCATACCGCATTTATAAAACCAAAATATTTATTTCTATAATAAAATATAATTTTAGGATTTGCACCCAAAGGGGAATATAATTTTTTGAATCGTTTGGAAATCGTAGTATTATTTTGCCTTACTCTGCAAATGTCATTTTTTTCACCGCTTGCAATAGCTACTCTTGTAGTAAAAACACCAATACCATTATTTTGGGCACGTAATCCATAATCAACATCACCTAAATCATGATGATAATGAATATCTAAATTACCTAAAACCTTATAAACTTCCTTAGGAACTATTACTACATTACCATTCATATTTCTAATAGAATTTAACTTCCCATTTGGTTTAATTAGGTTCTTATTAGAATCATATCCTCCATATAAAATATCTTTTTTATCTGAAGTTTCAATTATTCCTGATATTATAGCTTTATTCTCTGTCAGCTTAGCACAGGAAAAAAGTTCGTCAAGACAATTTTCGTATATAATAACGTCATCATTAAGCCATAAATAATAATCGTAATCATTTTTAGCAGCGTGATCCCAAGCCAAATTCATACCTTTATTCCAAAATAAATTCCCTGATCCTTTAATCAAATGTACTTGTGGAAATTCATTTAATACAGCTTTACTTGTCCCATCCTTTGAACCATCATCAACTAAATATACATCTAAATCACTTTTTAGTTTAAAAAGATGGGTTAAACACTTTATTGTTTTTTGTTTTCTGTTAAAACAAGTTAATAATACAGCTATTTTGTTCATTGCAAGAAGTAAATTTTATTGATATTTTTCATCTCTGACATCTCCAATTTTTTTTGCCGGATTTCCAGCAACTATTGCAAAAGCCTCAACGTCTTTAGATACAACTGAACCTGCACCAATTAAAGCTCCTGTTCCTATTGTAACTCCCTTTAAGATAATAGCTCTGGCGCCAATAAAAACATTATCTTCTATTACTATTGGTAGAGACATTATTTTGCTTTTATCATTTCGGAATTTTGGATTTATACCATGAGCATCACTATCTGTTATTAATACACCACTACCTACTAAAACGTGGCTACCAATTGTTATTGCTGAGTCACAAGAGATGGTAGCGCCAGAAACGCCAACATGGTCATCAATTTGTATAATAGCATTAGGTTTACATGTTTTAATAATTACCTTTTGGAATACACCAATACTATTGTTTTTAGGATTACTACATGCTACGAAATTCTTTCCTATAATTATTTCTGATTTATCAAACTTTTGAATTAAAGGCAAATCGTGAAATCTCCATGATTTATCCCACTTACCAATTTTGATTATACAGAATATAATATCACGAACTAAACGAAAAATATAAAAAGGAATTTTTATTATTTTTACTAAATACATTAACACTATTATTTTAATTTTATGAAAATATAAAACTTCTTTTATTCCATCCTCTTAACTCATTCTATACAGTACTTAATGTCGAATTTTGTTTGCTAAGCGAAGATTTTGAAACTTAAATTATAAGAATCTATGGACTTTTATTTTAATCCAGTAGTCTTTGAATTTATTGCACAGTTTTTACTTTTTTAAATAATTTTTAAATGTTTATTAAATATTAATTTAATTTCATTATCCCTGAGTGATCTAATTTTTTTATTCATACAAACACTTATAGCTAAAAAAATAAAAATTGTGCTTATTGAAAAAAAATTACGATCCTCAATAAAAGAAAACATCCCCTTAAATGCCACCCAAAGCCCAATCATTATACAAAACCAGTTTTTAGATTTGTATACACCTAAATAGGAAGCCTTTATAAAAAGTAAAAAATATAGTAATCCTCCAATAATTCCACCCCATTGTATGTAATTTAACATCCCAGATTCAGTTCCCCTTCTTCCTTCTTTATAAATAACATCAAAATCTGCGTATGAAATATCCGTGAGTGAAGTCTTCGTTTTTCCTGATGCTCCAAGACCAAACAAAAATGAATCCTGCCTTTCTAATTCTCCAAAAACATCATTATATATTGCTGTTCTCGAATCAATTAATAAATCTTGACTTTCTTTTTTTTCATCAACTACAACCCAACTTAAACTTTCACCTATTAAAAAAACATTAAAAATACCTGACAAACCTAAAATTAAAAAAACAGGTGGAAGTGATAACAGTACGAACCTTAAGGTCTTTATTGTTGCAAAAATCCATTTCTTTTTTCTCCATATAAAAGTTGATACAATTACAAATGCAATAATAATATTCAACATATTTGCACGGTTCGTAAATACGCTAAAAAAGAAAATAGCAGCAACGGTGATAATAAAAATGCCGTTTTTTTTATCTAAATAAGGTATTATTAGTATAATAAAATAAATCGGGGAAAGTGATTTGATGAAATTTATTGATAATTCTGGCTCAATAACATAAATCAAAAGACACAGAAGCAAACCATAAGTCAAAAAAGTTTTAATTGTATCTATTACAAATGAAGGATACAATGCTATATATAGAGAAAAATGCGTGACTAAATATAACGGTAATACATTAGAAAACATAGACTTCCAATCTTCGACGGATTGTGCATCAAATAAACCTCTTAGCAGAACAATTAAATTATAAATTATAAAAAGATAAACGTAATTTATTCCATCGAATTTCCTTGTAATATTAACCCTTGAAGCATATAATCTATTAATTATATATATTATTCCAACAAATATAGGATATGAACATAAAATTGACGCAATAGCAATTCTTCCTGGATAAATACTATTATATAAGCTTGGAATTATTGAGAAAATAACAGCAAGCTTGATAATTTTTCTTATGATCACTTAATTATTTTTATATAAGTTTCCATTAAACTCTCAACTATTTTTTCCTTATCATGTCTTTGTAAAGCTTTATTTCTAGCTTTAATCCCCATTTCGAAATAGCGGGTAGGAGATTGATTATAATTAATTATCTCACTAACCAGTTCAAAAACCCCATTAGCTGGTATTAGAATACCGGTTTCATTATGTGTCACTATTGTAGAAAGTCCACCAACATTACAAGCGATAATAGGAATGCCTAATATTTGAGCCTCACAAACACTATTAGGGCTATTATCAATATAAGATGGATGTACAAATAAATCAGAATCAATTAACAATGAGCATAAATTCTCTGAGCTTTTTTTACCTAAAAAGTTTATATTAACGTTTTTAGGGTTTATTTTTAATTCATTAGAAAAATATTTAACTAATGGATTATCTTCACTTAACCCTACTATATTCCAAATAAATTTAATATTGGTTTGTTTTTTTAATTGTTCAGCACTTTTCAACACAATATCAATTCCTTTATAAACGGTTGCAGATAGAGTTGAAACAATAATAATCGTTTCATGTACTTCATATTTTGTTTTAGCATTATCATAAAATAAAGATCTTAATACTTCCTCAATATGGAAATAATTTGCAGATGGAGCAAATATTTGAGAAACAGATTTATCCCAATTAGTTCTCCCCATAAGATATTTAGCTATTGACAAATGTTCTTTTTCTCTTTTTGCTTGATTCTGGAAACGCAGGAATGAACTATAAATACCACTACCTATAAGATTTTGTAAAAAAAAGTACCTGCTAAAAAGAAAATTAATCCGGGAATTATTTGGAGGGAAATAAGTATTCAAATATGGATTTATTAGCCCTTGAATATGAATAACTACAGGTATATTAGTATACCCTTGAATTTTAGCAAACACACCCTCAGTACCAAAAATTTGAATAATATCCGGTTTAAAATCCTCAACTACCTCTAGTAATTTTGGAATAATTATTTCATCTACTTCTAAATTCCCACAGAATCCATTAATAACTTTCCTAATTGGTGCTTTTCTGGATGGTTTTACAAAAATAGGGTAATAGATTGTTTTATCTCTTTTCATTTTCTCTTTACCTTCGTTATGAAAAAAAGAAATTGCCAATTCAACACTTTCTTCCTTATTCAATAACTCTTCAAGAGACTCTATCCAACCCCCTCCATTATAAGAATGTTTACCAAGATCATATTTAGATGCTGTATTTGTAAACCAAAGAACTTTCATATCTTATTTAACTTTATAGACTTTAGCCAATTATCGATATTATCTTGTGGTAATTTTATATCAGTAACGTAATCATTCTCGATAAAAGAAATACAGTCATTAACGTCTTCTCTCTTTATTACATTTAAATTTACGTCTCTACCTATTTCAATAGCTCTATTATCTACAGCTAAAATTAAAGTTCTTACATTTTTTTGCAATGCTCTGACGCCCGCATGTAAACGTGTACCTATATAATCAACATTTGACTTATTTAACATTTCATCAAAAGCTTCAATTGTTGGTGGAATTAATTCAATATTATTTAAATCTCCTCTTATTTCATCATAATAGTTCAAATCGCTTAACCCTTGTATCCACAAATATACTTTAGAATAGTTTTCTGATAAAATTTTAAGCATTTTGAAATCTAAATCAGCATTTTTATGGTAAAATGTTAGCGTCGTTATAACTTCTTCTCCTTTACTAACAGGAACAAGCTTACACTTTTCCTGAGTTAATCCCCACAAAGTTGGACAGCTGGTATTGACAACATTATCTATCCCAATACTTTTTAATTTTTCGAATGTATATTGATCTCTGACAGAATGTAAAACATCCTTATTTAATATAGTCTTATAAATACTTTTTGTATATCCATTTATATCGCCTTGATATTGCCACCATCCGCAACCCATCAAAACAACTTTATTTTTTAAAAACTTCTTATGAGATCTGTGTATTTTCCATTGATGACGTACTTCTAAATTTGAAGACAATAAATTAGTTCCTGATACAAATAGCAAATCTTTTTCTCTCATTAAATCCATAGCATCATATGAAGTATGTAATTGAGTTGGAAAATTAGTAAACAGGTCATCAGGATAAACAGACCTTAATTTTTTATATACACTATCATATATGATTAAATCTCCAAGATTTGAGGTTCCTATACTTGGATTAAGTATACCGATATCATTATACTCTTTTTGTTGTTTTTTCCTTGCAGATCTTAAATTAGTGATTAGATATGCCTTAAAATACGTTTTAAAAAAAATTAAATTTTTAATCATTTGTTCCAAATTCCCGTAGCGGTGTTATTAATTAATTTATGATATTGAATTGGTCTAAGAATTACAGAATAACCTAAAGAAAAACAAGTTGCTAAGACCACCCCTGTAGATCCCCAGCCCAGATATTTCCCAAACAAAATGCTTAGAGGTATGTTTATTATCATTGAAATAACAGATGTAATAATTTGCAATTTAATTTTTCCGACGCCATTAATAAAATTAACATAAATCATATTATAAGTCATCAAAGCAACATAAAATGCAATTGATAAAGAAAGCTGAATTGGAACTATAACCTTATCTCCAACCCACCATTTATAAAACCAGTTTGATATAAAAACCATCATAATAAGACCGATAGGAATTAAAAACCATATCCTTTGAATATTACGTACTGATTTCTTTATCCACTCGTAATCTTTATTCGCATATGCTTCAGTAAAAGATGACCAAAAAGGCGTTATAAGTATACCGTAAACAATTGTAACAATAGAGAAATACTTAAATGCTATATTATAAGGGACAACTTCTTCAGGACCAAATAATCTAATAATAATAAAATTATCAGTAGAAAATAATACCATGGCAGCTATTTGAATAATAAAAAATTTAAAACCCAATCCCGTTATTTCATGCAGATAACTTTTTTTCCATAAATTAAATTTTGGCTTAAAATCTTTATACCTTGTATTAAATGCGAAAAAGTTTAAAATTATTAAAAGAATTACAGGTATTCCTGAAAATATAGTACCAAAAATAAGTAACGAACTGTTATCTGTTTTTGTAAGTCCCCAAATAGCTAATAAAGATAATGCTTGACCTAAAAATTGTACTTTGGTATCAATAGAATGATGTTGATCTGCTTGATAAATAGTTATTATTAATTTTACAATTAATTGTAAAGTAAAAAAAGTAAAAATAATTGGTAAAAGAATTCTCAAATCTTGTTTTAAACTAACCCTTGTATTGAATACAGATGTCCAATCTATAAAAAAATTCAAAAACAAAAAAATTAACAGTAAAATTACACTAATACTAGAAATTGTAAAATATGCAGAACTAACAAAAGCTTGAGCCTTCTTATAATCACCTAATGCCTTTGCTTCGGCAAACTTGTTTCTTAATCCATTTCCCAAACCAATATCAAAAAAAGAAAACCATGAAATAAAAGAACTTAATGTTAACCAGACTCCATAATTTTCAGAATCCAAATAATTGATAGTTAATGGTACTAAAATAAAATTTGCAATTATAGATCCTATCTTAAAAAAAAATGACCAACTTATATGCTTCGCAATATTAATAGTACGGTCACTTTTCAAACCAACCTTTTCATGAACTTTATTAATTATTTTTCTCAATTTTAGCTTTTATATAGTTTTATAACCTTTCGTTAATACAACTTCAAATCACACTCTATCATCTCTTTAACTAAAGCAGCTAAATCATATTTAGGCTTCCAACCTAATTGAGTTTTAGATTTAGTAGGATCTCCAATTAAAAGATCTACTTCTGTAGGTCGATAATACTCCGGATCTACACGCACTACTACTTTACCTTTTTCTAGTTGATATAAAGGATTGTTACAGGCTGCTATCTTAGCTACTTCGTTTTCATTTTCTCCTTCAAAATCCAGTTCTATTCCAACTTCTGCAAAAGCCATGATAACAAAATCTCTTATATAGGTTGTTACACCTGTGGCTATTACATAATCTTCTGCTATTTCTTGTTGCAAAATTCTCCACATTGCTTCGACATAGTCCTTGGCATGTCCCCAATCTCTTTGTGAATTTAGGTTTCCAAGGTAAAGACATTCTTGGTTCCCTTTTGCAATAGCTGCCGTTGCCATGGTGATTTTACGTGTAACAAAAGTTTCACCACGTCGTGGAGACTCATGATTAAACAAAATACCGTTACAAGCAAACATGTTATATGCCTCACGGTAATTTTTAGTAATCCAAAAACCATAAATTTTAGCTGCACCATATGGAGAACGAGGATAGAATGGTGAGTTTTCATCATAAAATCCTTTTTCATTTTTATTTTCTGTCATTCCTCCATAAAGCTCAGAAGTGGATGCCTGATAAATTCTGGTTTTTTCGCATAATCCCAAAATTCTTACTGCTTCTAATATTCTTAAGGTACCTATCCCATCTACGTTAGCCACATATTCAGGAGAATCAAAAGATACCTTAACATGTGACATCGCTCCTAAATTATAAATTTCATCAGGCTGTACTTCCTGAATTATTCTAATAATATTAGTTGAATCGGTCAAATCTCCATAATGCAATTTAAAATTAACATGTACCTCATGCTGATCCTGATAAATATGATCAATTCTTTGTGTATTAAAAGAAGAGGCACGTCGTTTAACACCGTGTACCTGATATCCTTTTTCTAATAATAATTCAGCTAAATATGATCCGTCCTGACCAGTGATCCCTGTTATAAGTGCTACTTTTTGTGTGCTCATAGATTTGAGTTATAATTTATGATTATGAATTGAGAGTCCTAAGCACGTTATACTTCATTCTCTCAAATTCCTTACTTCAACTTTACTTGTTTAAAATTTTCCGTGTTTTCTAAAAACCAATTGTATGTCTTTTGAATACCATCTTTTAAATTAACCTGATGTTTCCATCCCAATTCATGCATTTTAGAAACATCCATTAATTTTCTTGGTGTACCATCTGGTTTTGTGGAATCCCAAATAATTTCACCTTTGTGACCTGTAATTTCCTGAATTATTTCTGCTAATTCTTTAATTGTCAAATCTTCGCCTGTCCCAACATTATATAAATAATCCGGTAATTTATTTTCTAAGGCAAAAACTACTGCTTTGGCCATATCGTCTACAAATAAAAATTCACGCATCGGTAAACCACTTCCCCAAAGGGTTACCGGTGCGTGATTATTTTCTTTTGCTTCATGAAATTTCCTTATCATGGCAGGCAAAACATGAGAAGTGTTTAAATCAAAGTTATCATATGTCCCATATAAATTTGTGGGCATAAGACTTACATAATCCTTCCCGAATTGATTTCTAATTGCCTGGCATGTTTTTACACCTGTAATTTTCGCAATAGCGTACCACTCATTTGTTGGTTCAAGAGTATCCGTAAGCAGGTATTCTTCCTTTAATGGTTGTGGAGCTAATTTTGGATAAATACAAGAGCTACCCAGAAAAATAAATTTATCAACGTCATTTTGTAATGCAGAGTCTATTAAATTATTCTGAATTTGCATATTCTCCATAATAAATTGATATGGAAAATCATTGTTTGCTAAAATTCCGCCAACACGTGCAGCAGCATCAATAATAACTTCAGGATTCTCTTTTTTTATGAAATCGCGAACTGCTCGTTGATTTCTAAGATCTAATTCTTTACTCGAAGCACCAATTAAATTACTAAATCCATTTTCTGATAAAGTTCTCCAGATGGCACTTCCCACCATACCTTTATGGCCTGCAATATAAATTTTCGTGTTTTTATTCATTCGTCTATTAAAAATTATTTAGCTATTGATAATTCTCTAAAAGCCACTTCCTTTCGCAAGCCACTACTAGAAAAACGATGATCGCGTACATTATAAAATAATTCTATACCTTTTTCTTCGCAATAAGTGCGTCCGGTAAAATCCTTTTCTTTGTACTCATCACCTAAAATTCTGACATCAATTTTAAAAGATGTTAAGATGTCATTTAAATCTTGTTCGGTTGCGTAGGGAACTATTTCATCTACAAATTTACAACCTTTCAGCTGAATATATCTCTCAACAACTGTTTGTGTTGGACGATTCTTTTCCGGGCGATCCAACGTTGGATCCGTTTGCAAACCTACTATCAAATAGTCACATTGCTGTTTAGCTTCTTCCAGCATTTTAATATGGCCGGCATGCAATAAATCAAAAGCACTAAAGGTGATTCCTACTTTCATAATTTTACTTTTTTTAGTTAATAGATTTTAATTATATAACCTCTTTGTACAGCTTCGCTATTCCAACTCACATTTGTCATGAGCTAGAAATTGTAAGAAGGTTTCAAAAAAAAGACAATCCTTAAATATATAGATGTCAATTTACTAAAAATCAAATAAATAATTCAATTCTATGACTAATATACGCATTATTTTCTTGCAAAAATAATACATGAAAATTGCCATAAAAAATCAAAATGAAGGAAATGCCTTATTTTGATATAATTAAAACGTAATATTTTTATTTATCATAATTTTATCTAAAAAAAAATACACTATAAATAAAAAACATCGTATTCTTACAAACTGAAAAAAAATAAAAAAATTATAATTATTTTACATTTATATTTAAAATAAAAAGTAGAAACCTAATAATGAAAACATTAACATTCTATTTATTTTTGATTTTTACATCGACAAACGGTCAAATTATCGGATGTATGGACACTTTTTCCAAGAATTATAACCCAATGGCCGTAGAAAATGACGGAAGTTGTTTGTATAAAAGTTTAAAAATACGATCTCAATACTCTATTAAACTAAGCGATTCGATAAGAGAAACATCCGGAATAATTGCTTTCGATAATTTATTATGGACGCATAATGATGACCATGATAAAACAATTTACGCTTTAGATTCTTTAGGAAAAATTCAGAAGAAAGTTATTTTAGACAAAGTTGTAAATCATGACTGGGAAGAAATATCTCAAGACAGCTCCTATTTATATATTGGCGATTTTGGTAATAATTATTCCGGAAACCGAACTGATTTACATATTTTAAAAATAGAAAAAAAATCATTTTTAAAAGGGAATCCAATTATAGAAACTATTTCATTTAAGTATTCTGACCAGAATGATTTCAGTTTAAAAAGACATAACACAACAAATTTTGATTGTGAGGCTTTTATTGTATCAAAAGACAGTATTTACTTGTTTACCAAACAATGGGAATCTACAAAAACCAGTATTTATGTTTTACCAAAACAATCCGGAAATTATATTGCGCAATTCAAAGACAGTCTCGATACTAAAGGACTAGTAACCGGAGCCACTTATATAGAAGATAAAAAATTGATTGCACTTTGCGGATATTCAAAAATGGGAAAATCTTTTTTATACTTATTATATGACTTTAAAAATCATGATTTTCTATCTGGTAATAAAAGAAAAATTGAACTTCAACTTTCTTTTCACCAAATCGAAGGAATTACCACAAGAGATGGTTTACATTATTACTTAACAAATGAATCTTTGATCCGAAAACCTGTTATAAATACTCCACAGCAAATTCATTATTTTGATTTAAGTCAAATATTGAATTCCTATCTATATAAATAATTCGTAAATCGAGATATAATAACTTACTTTTGCAAAAAAGTTCTGTTTTGTAAAACATTCAGAACTTATAATTTATAACTCATATTTTACAAAGTGAATTACTTATCTGTCGAAAACATCTCGAAGTCTTTTGGTGAAAGAACCTTATTTGACAACATCTCATTTGGAATTAATAAAGACCAAAAAATAGCTTTTATTGCCAAAAATGGTTCTGGAAAAACAACTATTATGAGTATTATTAATGGTTTGGATGAACCTGATACGGGACAAGTTGTTTTGAGAAAAGGAATTAGAATGGCATTCCTTTCTCAGGATAATAATTTGCAGGAAGAACTGACGATTGAAGAAAGCATTTTTGCTTCAGATAATGAAACTTTGAAAATAATCGAAGCCTACGAGAAAGCGCTTGAAAACCCAGACGACGAAGAAGCATATCAAAAAGCTTTTGACGGAATGGATCAGCATAATGCGTGGGATTTTGAAACGCAATACAAGCAAATTCTATTCAAATTAAAACTCGAAGATTTTAAACTTAAAGTGAAAAATCTTTCAGGTGGACAAAAGAAACGTCTTTCATTGGCGATTATCTTAATTAATCGTCCTGATTTATTGATTCTGGATGAGCCAACCAACCACTTAGATCTTGAAATGATCGAATGGCTTGAAAGTTATTTTGCCAAAGAGAACATTACGTTGTTTATGGTTACGCACGACCGTTTCTTTTTAGAACGTGTCTGTAATGAAATCATCGAATTAGACAACGGGAAATTATACCAATACAAAGGAAATTATTCTTATTATTTAGAGAAAAAAGAAGAACGAATTACTTCTGAAAATGCCAGCGTTGACAAGGCTAAAAACTTATTTGTAAAAGAATTAGAATGGATGCGCCGTCAGCCAAAAGCGAGAACGACAAAGTCTAAATCACGTCAGGATGATTTTTATGTAATTAAAGAAAAAGCGCAAAGTCGTCGTCGTGAAAACAAAGTCGAACTTGAAATTAATATGGAACGTATGGGGAGCAAGATTATCGAGCTTCACAAAATTTCTAAAAAATTCAAGGATCACGTTATTCTGGACAATTTTAGTTTCGATTTCCAGCGTGGAGAACGTATCGGAATTATTGGTAAAAACGGAACCGGAAAATCAACTTTCTTAAATCTACTTACAGGAACTCTTCCGCTTGATAGTGGTCGTGTTGTAAAAGGAGACACTATAAAAATAGGTTATTATACGCAAAGCGGAATCAACCCGAAACCCAATCAGCGTGTAATTGATATCATTAAAGAATACGGAGAATTTATTCCGCTTGCAAAAGGTCGAATGATTTCGGCTTCACAATTGTTAGAGCGTTTTCTTTTTGATGCTAAAAAACAATACGATTTTGTCGAAAAATTAAGTGGTGGAGAATTAAAACGTTTGTATTTATGTACCGTTTTAATTCAGAATCCGAACTTTTTAATTCTGGATGAGCCTACAAACGATTTGGATATTGTAACGTTGAACGTTTTAGAAAGCTTTCTTTTAGATTATCCGGGATGTTTATTGGTAGTTTCGCACGACCGTTACTTTATGGACAAAATTGTAGATCATTTATTTGTTTTTAGAGGAAATGGTGAAATCGAAAATTTCCCAGGAAACTATTCTGATTTTAGAGCTTATGAAGATAGTACCGATGTTGCTCAAAAAGAAGAAAACAAAGCTGAAAAGAAAGATTGGAAACAAAATAATCCGACAGGAAATTTAACTTTCAACGAACAAAAAGAATATCAAAAACTGGAAAGAGAAATTAAAGATTTAGAAATTGAAAAAACTAAAATCGAACAATTATTCTCTGACGGAAAAGTAGCTGATGCCGATATCGAGAAAAAAGCCAACGAATTACAAAACATCATCAATAAAATAGATCAGAAAGAAGAACGTTGGTTTGAGCTTTCTTCTAAAATTGAGGGATAATTATTATTTCGCAGAGATTCACAAAGAATTCACAGAGTTACACCAAACTCATATTATTTTGCGAATCTCTGCGTTTTTTTTTCTTTGTGAACCTTTGTGAAATAAATCATGTTGCACATCATAAAATCATACATCAAATTCCTCTGGCATTCTAAAAACGAACATGCCGTTCATTCGCCGTTTGTATTTAATTTATTGACGAAATGTTTTTATGATAAAAAGCAAAAACCGGAATATTCTATTTTAAAAAACTACAGAAAATCTCTTCTTCGAAATAAAAATTTTATAGAAGTCACAGATTTTGGCGCTGGTTCAAGAGTTTTTAAATCGAATAAAAGACAGATTTCAAAAATTGCATCAACTGCCGGAATTTCTCCAAAAAGAGCTGAATTATTATTTAGAGTTACTAATTATTTTCAGCCAAAAAATATTCTTGAAATTGGAACTTCTTTGGGCTTGGCTACTTCTGCTTTGGCTTTAGGAAATCCAAAAGCAAACGTTATTACTATAGAAGGCTGCCCTCAAACAGCAAACGTCGCTAAAAATCAATTGAATCAATTTGATTGTACAAATGTTGAAAATGTAATTTCAGAATTTGAATCTTTTTTAATTTCTGAAAATCTACAATCTACAATCTACAATCTGATATATTTCGACGGTAATCATTCTAAAAAGGCAACTTTAGCTTATTTTGAACTTTTATTACCAACAACAGACAATGATTCTGTTTGGATATTTGATGATATTCATTGGTCCGAAGAAATGGAAGAAGCCTGGGAAATCATAAAAAACCATCCAAAAGTAATTGTAACCATTGATACTTTTCAATGGGGATTTGTTTTCTTTAGGAGAGAACAGAAAAAAGAGCATTTTACAGTTAGGGCATAAAAAAAATGACAACCATTTCTGATTGCCATTTTTCAAATCGAATTTAAACTAATAACTTATTGTTTAGCTGCTGCTGTTTCTTCAGATTTTGCTCCCATTCTGTTAACAGTATACATTGGAGCAAATTTTACTTTTAAACCTGCAATTTTTCTGTTATCTTCAGATGAAAGCCCTTCTTTTTCAACTGTATTTTTACGGCTGTCAAGCGCTTCATACATCAATTTAATTTCATCCCAGTCTTCACGAGAATAACTGTCTTTATTATCTTCTACAGTATGTACAAATTGTTGATACACACTATGAATATTTTGAGCATTTACCCAGGCAAAGCTCATATCATCACCAATTTTTCCTTCACCAAACAACGCATTACGTAGTTGTTGTTTTGCACTTACAGGAGGTGCAAGAGTTGCTGCCATTCCGGTTTTGAATTCTTCATATTTCATTTTACTGGCATTTATTCTTTCAGTCTCTGCTGCATTATCTTTAATATCTGCAAGAGCCAATTGTGCATTTTCCGCTCTTCTATTGTATTCAGCTTCAACATCTTTCCAATCAGCTTTTAAATCATCTGCCGCCACATTTTTTACTGAATCTACATATGTTACATATGAGTCGATTGTTTTTTTAGCCTGTTCCTGTTTTTCATCTTTACATGACGCAAAACCTAGTGCAATTAATGCAATTCCTGATACAATTTGTATATTTTTCATAATTTTGATTTTTAAAAGTTATAAGACAAATATAGTTAAAAATTCGAGTTATTATAAATAATTACTAAAAATTTAATACTAAAAATAAAAATAATTTAATTAAAAATCAAAAATATGATAATTATATAAAAACAATCCAGAATCATATAACAACATTTTCTTGTATAGGTTTATACTTTTTAAAAAAGAATAATAAAGTAAGCTTATAAGTTATTTTATGAGTTTCAATCCTGTAACAAAAATCAATTAAAGCCTACTTATTCAATTATTAAAAAGTGTTTTGTACTTTTAAATCCAAAATTGTAAAACGAAATGGCAAATCCATTAATTAAAATAACTGACATTAAACGAAATTTTGTACTTGGTAATGAAATCGTTTATGTTCTGAAAGGAATTAATTTAGAGATTAATAAAGGAGAATATGTTGCATTAATGGGGCCTTCAGGATCCGGAAAATCAACTTTAATGAATTTATTGGGTTGTTTGGATACTCCAACTTCAGGACATTATGTTTTGAACGGAAAAGATGTAAGCAAAATGAAAGATGATGAATTGGCCGGAATTCGAAATAAAGAAATTGGATTTGTATTTCAGACATTCAATCTATTACCACGAACTACAGCTTTAGACAATGTGGCGCTGCCAATGATATACGCCGGGCATTCAAAATCAGAACGTACTACACGAGCTGAAGAAGTTTTGAAACAAGTAAATCTAGCTGACAGGATGGATCATCAGCCTAATCAACTTTCTGGGGGACAACGTCAGCGTGTTGCCATTGCCCGTGCTTTGGTCAACAAACCTTCTATTATATTAGCCGATGAGCCCACCGGAAACTTAGACAGTAAAACTTCTGTAGAAATCATGAAGCTTTTTGGAGATATTCACGCGCAGGGAAACACCGTGATTCTGGTAACGCACGAAGAAGATATTGCTGCTTATGCACACCGCGTAATCCGTTTACGTGATGGTTTAATTGAAAGCGATACTACTAAATAATTTTAGATCGTAGATTTTAGATTTCAGATTGATGCTGTAATCTAAAATCTAAAATCAGAAATCTAAAATCACAAAAAAATGAAAGTATATACAAAAACAGGAGATAAAGGGACAACAGCTCTTTTCGGAGGCACTCGTGTTCCTAAAGATCATATTAGAATTGATAGTTATGGAACCGTAGATGAATTAAACTCTTATATAGGTCTCATTCGTGATCAGGAAATCGATTCGCATTATAAAACTATTTTAATCGAAATCCAGGACCGACTTTTTACGGTTGGCGCTATTTTGGCAACCCCACAAGAGAAAGAGGTTTTAAAAAATGGAGAACTTCGATTAAAAAACCTTGGAATAATTGATACTGATATTGAATTGTTGGAAAATGAAATTGATAAAATGGAAGAAAGCCTTCCACAAATGACCCATTTCGTTTTACCGGGCGGACATCCAACCGTGTCACATTGTCATATTGCACGTTGTATATGCCGTCGCGCTGAGCGTTTGGCAGTTCATTTAAGCCATAATGAACACGTTCCTGAAATCGCAATCATGTACTTAAACCGACTTTCTGACTACCTTTTTGTCTTGGCACGGAAGTTGTCGTTTGACTTAAAAGCGGAGGAAGTGAAATGGATTCCAAGGAAATAAAATTTCTTAAAATTCCAATTTTTTGAAATCCCAAATTCCAGGAAAAATTAAAAATTCTTCGAATTTAAATAATATATAAAAGTTCCTAAATTGGAGGTTTTTTGTTCCTTTTTTGGAATTTGGAATTTAAAATTTGGGATTTAACAAGGAACGTTCTTAAATTTTACTAAAATAAATCAAAATTTACTTGTCTTTTTCAGTAAAAAATTTATTTTTGCACAAACTAAACAAGATAACAGATGTATTGGACATTAGAATTAGCATCTTATTTAAGTGATGCGCCATGGCCTGCTAACAAAGATGAACTTATTGACTACGCTATTAGAGCTGGTGCTCCGTTAGAAGTAGTAGAGAACCTTCAATCTATCGAGGACGAAGGTGAGATATACGAATCAATGGAAGAAATTTGGCCTGATTATCCAACAGACGAAGATTATCTTTGGAATGAGGATGAATATTAAAAAATAAACCAAAGGAAAAAGTCTCATCACAGAGGCTTTTTTTTTGGTTCTAAATACAACATTTACATATAATAGAAATACAATAAATCATGAGTTTCATAAACAGTATTATAAAAGTCTTTGTAGGTGATAAATCACAGAAAGATGTCAAAGCTTTACAACCTTATTTAAACAAAATTAAAACATTCGAAACTAGCTTAATGAGTTTGTCTCACGACGAATTAAGAGCAAGAACCGCATATTTTAAGGAAAAGATAAAAGAAGCCAGAGCTGATAAAGATGCTAAAATTGCTTCGCTTAAAGCAGAAGTAGAAAACATCGAAGACATCGACAAAAGAGAAGATCTTTATGATGCTATAGACGCTCTTGAAAAAGAAGCTTATGAAATTTCGGAAAAAACTTTATTGGAAATTCTTCCTGAAGCATTTTCTGTAGTTAAAGAAACGGCACGTCGTTTTAAAGACAATTCTTTTATTGAAGTTACAGCAACCCCAAAAGATCGCGAACTTTCAGCTACTAAAACATACATCACTATTGAGGGTGACAAAGCAACATGGGCCAATAAATGGAATGCTGCCGGTAAAGAAATTACATGGGACATGATTCATTATGATGTTCAGTTAATTGGTGGTATGGTTTTGCACGAAGGTAAAGTTGCCGAAATGCAAACGGGTGAAGGTAAAACTTTGGTGGCTACACTTCCATTATATTTAAATGCTTTAACTGGAAACGGAGTTCACTTAGTAACTGTGAATGATTATTTGGCTAAACGTGATAGTACATGGAAAGCACCTTTATTCGAATTTCACGGTTTAACTGTTGATTGTATCGATAATCACCAGCCAAGTACAGAACAAAGAAAAAAAGCATACGACGCTGATATCACTTACGGAACCAACAACGAATTTGGTTTTGACTACTTAAGAGATAACATGGCACATTCTCCAAGTGATCTTGTACAGAGAAAGCACAACTACGCTATTGTCGATGAGGTCGATTCTGTATTAATTGATGATGCAAGAACACCGCTTATTATTTCAGGACCAGTTCCACAAGGAGATCGTCATGAGTTTAATGAGCTGAAACCAAAAATCGAAAACTTAGTAGCACAACAACGTCAGTTAGCAAATGGTTTCTTAGCTGAAGCTAAAAGATTAATCAAAGAAGGAAACACTAAAGAAGGTGGATTCTTATTATTGAGAGCTTACAGAAGTTTACCTAAAAACAAAGCATTAATTAAATTTTTGAGTGAAGAAGGAATCAAACAATTGCTTCAAAAAACCGAAAACCAATACATGCAGGATAACAATCGCGAAATGCATAAAGTAGATGAAGCTTTGTATTTTGTAATTGAAGAAAAAAACAATCAGGTTGAATTGACTGATAATGGTATCAAATACCTTTCAGGAGATACAGATGCAGACTTTTTCGTACTTCCGGATATTGGAACTGAAATTGCTGCTATCGAAAAACAAAAATTAGATAAAGACGCTGAAGCAGAAGCAAAAGAAAGATTGTTTCAGGATTTTGGTGTAAAAAGCGAGCGTATTCATACTCTTACCCAACTTTTAAAAGCATACGCTCTTTTTGAAAAAGATGTAGAGTATGTAATCATGGACAACAAAATTATGATTGTCGATGAACAAACAGGTCGTATTATGGATGGCCGTCGTTATTCTGACGGTTTACACCAGGCGATTGAGGCTAAAGAAAATGTAAAAATTGAAGCTGCAACACAAACTTTTGCAACTGTTACATTACAGAATTATTTCAGAATGTATAGCAAATTGGGTGGTATGACAGGTACAGCGGTTACAGAAGCTGGAGAGTTATGGCAGATATATAAATTAGACGTTGTTGAAATTCCAACCAACCGTCCGATTGCAAGACAAGACAAAGAAGATTATATCTACAAAACTACACGTGAAAAATTCAACGCTGTAATTGAAGATGTAACTGAATTATCAAACGCAGGAAGACCAGTTTTAATTGGTACAACTTCTGTAGAGATTTCAGAATTATTAAGCCGTATGTTGAAAATGAGAGGCGTTACCCATAACGTTTTGAATGCTAAAATGCACAAACAAGAGGCACAAATCGTTGAAGAAGCTGGTAAAGCCGGAGTTGTAACCATTGCAACAAACATGGCTGGACGTGGTACCGATATTAAATTATCTCCAGAAGTAAAAGCTGCCGGAGGTTTAGCAATCGTGGGTACAGAACGTCATGATTCTCGTCGTGTTGACAGACAGTTACGTGGTCGTGCAGGACGTCAGGGAGATCCGGGAAGTTCTCAATTTTATGTTTCTCTTGAAGATAACCTAATGCGTTTATTTGGTTCTGAAAGAGTTGCAAAAGTAATGGACAGAATGGGATTACAGGAAGGTGAAGTTATTCAGCATTCTATGATGACTAAATCTATCGAGCGTGCACAGAAAAAAGTAGAAGAAAACAACTTTGGTGTTCGTAAACGTTTATTAGAATATGATGACGTTATGAACTCGCAACGTGAAGTAGTTTACAAACGTCGTCGTCATGCATTGTTTGGTGAGCGTTTAAAACTGGATATTGCCAATATGCTTTATGATACTTGCGAATTAATCGTAAGCAACAATAAAATAGCAAACGATTTTAAAACTTTTGATTTTGATTTGATTCGTTATTTCGGAATCACTTCTCCAATTTCTGAAGCTGATTTTACAAAATTATCAGATGTTGAAATTACAGGAAAAGTATACAAAGAAGCTCTGGCTTTTTACACTGAAAAAACAGAAAGAAGCGCAAGAGAAGCTTTCCCTATAATTAGAGGAGTTTACGAAGAGCCAAACAATCATTTTGAGCGTATTGTAGTTCCATTTACAGATGGAATCAAAACTTTGAATGTAGTAACTGACCTGAAAAAAGCTTACGAAAGCGAAGGTGCTCAGTTAATTGCTGATTTCGAGAAAAACATTACACTTTCAATTGTTGATGAGGCCTGGAAAAAACACTTACGCAAAATGGACGAATTGAAACAATCTGTTCAATTAGCCGTTCACGAACAAAAAGATCCATTACTAATCTACAAATTAGAAGCTTTCAACCTGTTTAGAGGAATGTTAGACAACGTTAACAAAGAAGTAATTTCATTTTTATTTAAAGGTGATTTACCAGCTCAAAACGTTACGTCAGAAATTCACGAAGCGAGAGAAGTTCGTCAAAAAGAAAACTTCAAATTAAGCAAAGATGAAATCGTTAACAGCGAAGACATCAACCGCGAAGCTGGAGAAACACAACAACGTCAGGTTACAGAAACGATTGTTAGAGATATGCCAAAAATCAACCGTAATGATACTGTTACAGTTCAGGAAGTTGCTACAGGTAAAACTGAAGAAATGAAATTTAAAAAAGCCGAATCTTTAATCGCTTCTGGCGAATGGGTGCTTGTTAAATAAGTTACAGTTTAACAGTCGCAGTTTTCAGTTTGTATAGAAACTGAAAACTGCGACTGAAAAGTAAAAATATCCGTAAGCATAATACTTACGGATATTTTTTTTGCAAAAAACTTAATATTTATTCTTTCTAAATCGAATAAACAGTACTTTTGCAATCGTAAACAACAAAAAAAGTTTTGAAGAGAATTTTTATCATATTTCTTTCCTGCATGCTTTTAGTGCCATCATTTGGCAGTTTCTTTGTTTATACATCCTTCAAATTAAATCAGGAAGAAATTTCAAAAACCATTTGCGTTCAGCGAAAAATGGTTTTTAATAGTTGTAACGGTCGATGCGAACTTCAAAAAAGTTTAAAAAAATATTCTGATAACGAAAAAAGAATGGAAAACAACCTGAAAGAAAAAGCAGAAGTTGTTTACATTCAGAGTACAGCTACAGATAATTTTAAACTAGTAACACCAATCGAATCTCCTGCAAAACTTTTTGCTTTATTTGATGCGAAACCAATTTCGGTTTCCAATTCTACCTTTCATCCTCCATCCTATTTTATATAAATTTTAGCTGCACTTTTCAGTTCAACTCTGAAAAGATTTTTTCATGGCTCAAAGTCAGGAAAAACAGATGTTACTTTTAAAATTTATATAATTTAAAATGAAAAAAATATACTTTACCCTACTTATCATAGGGCAATGCGTTTTTGCACAAAATAAGGTGGAAAAAGACACAACAAAATCTCAGGAACTGGAAAATGTTTTTATAACTGCCAATCGTACTGCGACTTTACGTAAAGAAACCCCTGTTGCTATTAGTAAAATAACGGCAAAAACCATCAACGAAACCAAAGCAACAGCCGTTTATGAGATCATAAACAAAACACCCGGAGTTTTAATGGTGAATTTAGGAAACGAACAGCACATGATGTCGATTCGTCAGCCAATGACAACCAATGCGTATTATTTATATTTGGAAGATGGTTTACCGATTCGTCCAATGGGAATCTTCAATCACAATGCTTTACTGGAAATTAATCAATTTAATTTACAAATTATTGAGGTTGTAAAAGGGCCCGTTTCTTCATTATACGGACCTGAAGCTGTTGGCGGAACGATTAATTTAATTTCGTTAAAACCACCTGTTGATCCTGAATTTAAATTTGGCGTTCAGGCTGATAATTATGGTTATCACAGATTTCAGGCTGCAGGTGGCGCAACAATTGGAAAAGTTGGATTTCATATTGCCGGAATTTCAAGTCTGCAAGAAAATGGCTGGATGACGTATTCTGATTACAACAAAGACAATATAAACGCGAGAATCGATTACAACATATCCTCTTCTACCCGATTGATTAGTAATACCATGTATGGTAAATATTATTCAGACATGAGTGGAAGCGTAAACGAAGAAGCCTTTAACAACAGAACGTATAAAAGCTCAACCGATTTTACTTATAGAAAATCTGATGCTTTAAGAACACGATTAACATTAGAACACGATTGGAATAGTAATTCAAGCAGTTATATTACAGCTTATTTACGCGACAATAAATTAGGACAAAATCCTTCATATGGCATTAAATGGAGCCCGACCGTAAATCCGACAACGGCAAAAGGAGAAGTCAATTCAAACAACTTTAAAAGTTACGGAGCAATAGGACAGCATACTCAAAAATTTGATTTCCTAAATACTAAAATTGTTGCAGGAGCCTTATATGATTATTCTCCTGTAACTTATTGGTCTTATGTGATTGATTTAAAAGCAAATTTAAATCCTGGAGAACCCGGAAAACAAACTGTAGATTCTTATGAAATTATTGCAGAACATCCGGATTCAAAATTAGCCGATTATACGGCTGATATTTTCAACACGGCAGGTTATGCGCAAATAAGTTTTAATCCGATAGAAAAATTAGTGATTACTTTTGGCGGTCGCTATGACAATATGAAAGTGAATTATGAAAATGCATTAGACAATTCTACAGGAAGTAAAGTCTACGACAAAGCAACGTTTAAAGCTGGTGCAAACTACAATCCGTTTGAATTTGCCGGTTTTTACGGCAATTATTCACAAGGCTTTGCGCCTCCCGGAATTACCTCAATTTTTAGAACAAAACCAGGAACTGGCGGAACAACTGGCGTTCCTGCTGATTTCTATTATAATCTGGAACCTGCCACCTTCAATAATTACGAAGCGGGCGGATGGTTTTCTTTTCTTCAAAATAAATTAAATTTTGATTACGCTTTCTATTATATGGAAGGAAAAAACGAGCTATTAAACATCAAACTTGCTGATAATTCGACTGATTATCGTTCGGCTGGAGAAACCCGTCATAAAGGAATTGAATTTGGAGCTTCTTATCGTCCATCAAAACAATTTAACTTTCGCCTTGGCGGAACTTACGCCCAACACACTTATATCGATTTTAAACTTTCAGACAAACCATCAGATCCCGTTCAGGATTTAAACGGAAAAGAAATGCCTGCAGCACCAAAATGGTCTGGAAATTCAGAAGTAAGTTATTATCCAAACTGGCTTCCAAATTTAAGAACATCTGTAGAATGGCAGCTTGTGGGAAGTTATTATCAGGATCAGATTAATACCATAAAATATGGCGGATATAATTTGTTTAATGCAAGAGTTGGATACCAATGGAAGGGAATTGAAGTTTATGGAAATGTATTAAACTTAACCGATAAATTATATGCTTATAATGTTTCGAGAGCAAATACCACAAACGCTCAGCCAACATACACAGCAGCAGCACCAAGAACTTTTGTTTTTGGAGTTCAGTATAATTTTTCATTAAAAAAATAATTATTTAGCCACAGATTTCACAGATTAAAAAGATTAAAATAAGTTTCAAAAAATTGAACCATTAAGATATTAAGTTTCATTAAGCAAAACTTAACTTTTCTTAATTTCTTAATGGTAAAAAATCATTTTAATCTGTGAAATCAGTGGCAAAAAAAACCATTAGACAAATCATAAGATTACAGACATGAGCAAAGAAATAAAAGAGAAAAAGTCTAAAAAGAAAGATTCTAAAATTGTCAAGAAAATCAAGCAACACATGTACAAATGGCATCGTACAATTGGTTTGATTACAATTATTCCGGTAATCTTCTGGACGTTATCAGGTTTGATGCATCCTTTTATGGCGCATTTTTTCAAACCTGAAATTGCCCATGACAAATTGGAAACTCAAATTATTGATAAAAATCAATTGCATTTTTCAATTCAGGAAGTTCTACAGAAAAACGAGATCAGTCAATTCAAAAATTTTAGAATAGTTACTTTCAATAATAAAACCTATTATCAGCTTAAAACTATAATTGGTGAATTATGGTATTATGATACTTCAACAGCTGAGAAATTAGAAAATGGAGATCAAAAATATGCGGAATGGCTTTCAAGATATTTCCTGGACGATCAAAAAAGTACTATCAAACAAAGCGAAGTTGTAACCGAATTTACTTCACAATACAAATATGTAAACCGTTATTTACCAGTTTACAAACTTAGCTTTGATCGCCCTGACACCACGGAAGTTTATGTAGAAACTTCTTCAAGTAAACTGGCAACATATAATCCAACTTCCAGACAATGGTTTATTTGGTTCTTTGATACTTTCCATAATTGGTCGTTTGTAGATGCGATTACAAATAACAGTATTAGAATTATCACAATGATTTTTTTATTGTCTATAATTGGGTTTTCTGCCTTGAGCGGAATCTTAATTTATGGTTTACTTTGGAAACAATTCAAAAAGACGGATAGTTTAGCACCAAAAAAAGGATTGAGAAAATACCACCGCCAAATCGGAATTTGGGTTTCCCTTTTTACGCTGACTTTTGCTTTTAGCGGCGCATATCATGCCACAACAAAATGGACTCCGTATACTTTATCGCAAATGGTTTACGAACCTACTTTTAAAACCAAAGAAATTCCTGTGGCAAATAATGCTTTAAATTTAGATTGGAATCGCTTTCAAAACATCAACATTATTACTTTAAATGACACAACTTATTTCCGTTGTCAATTATTAGAAAAAGAAAGGTTTAAAAAGCCAAAAGGAGATTCAAATTCAAAATGGGGCAAAAAAGACGATAAAAAATCGGAAGTAGTTTACATTAATGCAACCACAAATAAAATAACTCCAAATATTGATTTGGAATACGCCGAATTCCTGGCTTATTATTTTACAGATGGCGCTCCAAAAGCAGCTTGCTGTGAAATGGTAGAAAGTTCAGACGAACCCGAAACCTCATTAGAAAACGCAAAACTATTAGAATCTAAAGTTTTAACTGATTTTGAAAGCAGAGAATATGGTTTCGTAAATAAAAGATTACCAGTTGTAAAACTGGCATATGATACTCCCGAAAAAACAACTTATTTTATAGAAACTTCGACTTCAAGACTAGCCGCTAAAATTAAGAGTTCTGACATGGTTGAAGGATATTCGTTTGCTATTCTCCACAAATTTTTATTTATGGATTGGGCCGGAAAAAATATTCGCGATCTAACAATGGTTTTAGCCGCTTTAACCATTTTGATTGTTAGCGTTTTGGGATTTATTTTGTTTTTAAAGAAATAATCACATCAGCAACCTGCAAGGTTTTCGAAACCTTGTAGGTTTATATAGTTATACATTAGAAATACCAAAAAGGTTTTAAAAACCTTGCAGGAAAACCAAACTACCTTGGGTTTTCTTCGAAATAACGCGCCTCAATTCGTTTAATATCTTTAATTGAATTTTTAGCCCAGGCCAAACGTTTTTCCAGAATTTCATTTTCTGATAATTGCCAATTGATATCTGAATTACGCAATCTGTTTGTCAGGTTTTGAATTATTATTGCAGCCGAAACCGAAATATTCAAACTCTCTGTAAAACCAACCATTGGTATTTTAAGAAAACCATCTGCTTTTGCTAAAATTTCTTCTGATAAACCATCTCTTTCTGTTCCAAAAAACAAAGCACTTGGTTTTGTAATATCGAAATCCTCCAGCAAACAGTCATTTTCATGCGGAGTTGTCGCTATAATTTGATAACCCTGATTTTTTAAAGTCGAAATACAATTGGTTACCGAATCAAATTGATTGATATCAACCCATTTTTGGGCTCCCATTGCAATTTCCTTGTCGATTTTTTTTCCGTAACGCTGCTCGATGACATTGAGTTCCTGAATCCCGAAAACTTCACAGCTGCGCATAACCGCGCTTGTGTTGTGCATCTGAAAAACATCTTCAACCACAATTGTAAAATGTTTAGTTCTGTTGCCGAGTACTTTAAGAAACTTTTCTTTGCGGTTATCTGTTAGTATATTTTCGAGAAAAGCGAGGTAATCTAAATCAATCATTTCAATCTTATTTGTCGCAAAAATACATTTTAAAAGAAATATGTGTATTGCTTTATTTTTATTTTTTACTAAAAACCCCTTCTAAAACATCATTGAAAATAGCTTCGCCAAAACTTTTCTTTTTATCCTGATTCGGATAAATTGGCTCTGGTTCTCTATTACTCATTTCTCTTTTGAGTAATAAATTGGTATTTTTAAAAGAATAATATTTTTGAGATTCAATCTTAGTCGGATTAAAACCCGGTTTAGGATTATAGATCGAAAACTGAATAGGAAAGTTGATGTATTTCTGATAATCGATAGCGTACTTATCCGTATTTGAAAACTGAAAATTTACTACAAAACTAGTATTCCAAAATGGAGCAACTCCATTAAGTTTAACCTGAGCAAATAAATGAGTCGCTGCAAAAAGAACCAGCAATAAAAACAACTTTTTCATTCGATAAAAATAACATATAAAAGCAAGAAAAAGGTTTTTATACTTTAATAAAGTTATCGTTCATTTTTTTATATAAAGAATCAAGTTTCATAAAATCAATCTGTAAAGTTTCTTCTTTAAAAGAATCACCTTTAAAAACAGCACTTTCATTTTTAGAATGTGTTCCTAAACGTTCATACATTTTGGCAAGTTCACTATCAGCATAATCAAGATTACTAAAGAAAATAAATTGCTGTACGACATTTTTCATTCCTTCATTATAATTCAATTTGGTTACATTTTGATCTGTTTCGGAAAAGTCCAGAAATGCCTGAAAATATTTCTCCAAAACCAAAGCTCCATATTGATGAAAACTAATTTCGTTCATTTCTTCGGCGGAAATTCCAAAAACTTCAAACGACAATAAATTCGGAACCATGTGCATTCCTGTCAGTTTTTGATGCGATTTTAAAACCTCTGTCGGATTTCTGTAAAGCAATGCAAAAGGTATTTCAGGAAAAATAGATCGTAAATAATCGGCATTAAAAATGTGCCAGGCATCGAGTTTGACAATTAAATTCTTTTGTTCCGGAAATCTTTTTTGTCCCAATAATGCTATTACAGCTTTTAAAATAAAAGCTTTTTTATCCTGATCGAATTTATCACTTCTTAAAATCTCATCAATAATGGGTGCTTCAGAAATCATGATATTTTCTGAAGAAGTTGCTAAAGATTGACTCAGCATAGTAGAACCACAGCGCGATACGTGAAATATCAAAGATTTTAATTCGACAGAAATTAATTCATTTGACCAATCAAGAAGATTTTCTACCGTTGTAATTACTTTAAATTGTTTTGAATTATTGGCGTGACTTCTACATTTTGAAATAGTTTCATCAAAAAAAGGTTCTGCATATTTTATATCAGCCAGATAAATCCACTCAAAATAAATTTCGTTATCTTTTTCAATCAATTTATAAGGAATCCAATTTAAAAGCGGATGATTTATATTTTTCATTTTATCTTTTATTGGGCTAATAAATCAGCAATAATTTTAGCGTTAACTTCTGATGGATTTCGGGAAAGCTCATCAATAATCTGCTGTTTTACTTCTTTCGGATATCCAGCATTTTCAGGAGAATAATTGAGATCAAAACCCATTTCTGCGAATAATTTATCAGACCAATCATTTCTTATACAATCCAATGTAAAATGAATTCGAGGCTCAGAGCTTTTATTTTCTACACTATGAGGAAGCTGAAAATTAGCATACCAGCACTCACCCATTTTCATCGGAACCTGTTTTTTATCCACATAAAAAAACACTTCTTCATTTGTTATAATCGGGATATGAATTCTAAAAAAACCATCTTCATAAGAAGTATCATTGTCAACATGTTCTTTTATTTCGCTTCCTGGTCCTAACCTCAATAATCGAACAGCTTCTTTTTCGCATTGAAACCAATCCATAATTTCTTTAAAATAATGACAACGGTCCAGCAGATTAGTATTTTTATGTTCTGTATTTGCAAAAGAAGTAATATCGTTGACCAAACCAGACTGCGATCTTAAAGAAACACTTGTCCAATTCCCTTCATAGCGATTGGTATTAAAATGTGGTGTCCATAAATCATTTTCGCATATAGCGAGTTCCTTTTGTAATTTATTGATTGAAAAGGAAATTGGGAGTTTGCTGGATGAAGGATTCATATACTTTTAAATTAGATTAGGCTAAACCGGATATATTATCAATTATAAAATTATAAAGTTTATTTGTCGAAAAAGGAATAGTTTCAAAATCGGTTTTTAAAACCAAATCCGCACTTGACGGAGCTTCAAAAACATCACTTATTCCTGTAAAATTTTTTATTTTATTGCTGTCATGATCTGGCAATAAAGCTTTTTTATACAATCCTTTTGGATCTCTTTTGATTAAATTATTTATGGAACAATCCAGAAATACGGTTCTGACAAATTCATGTGTTCTCAATTCATTTCTCAGGTTTTCGTATGGATTTATTACCGACATTAAAACAATCGTATCGGTTTTAATAAAATCTTGTCCTACATTAAAAAGGCGTCTGACATTTTCGCATCTGTCATCTTTAGAAAATCCCAGATCTTTGCAAATTGTCTTTCTGTACACATCACCGTCCACTATTTCAGCTTTATAACCGTTTTCAACCAACAAGCCACGAACATTCTGGGCTAATGTCGTTTTTCCTGAGCCAGATAATCCTGTAAATTGTATTAAAATCATGGAGAATTTTCTTTAGTTTTTTTAACCTTAAAACTAAATAAATTGTAAGAATGAAACAATAAGTATAAATACCCTTTTATTGTTTGTCGAAATCATTATTTTTATCTTTTAATTGAATAAAATGAAAAAGAAACTTGTTGTTTTAACCGGAGCCGGAATTAGTGCCGAAAGCGGAATCAAAACTTTTCGTGACAGCGATGGTTTGTGGGAAGGTCATGATGTTATGGAAGTGGCAACGCCTGAAGGCTGGCATAAAAATCAGGAATTGGTTTTGGATTTTTATAATAAAAGACGTCAGCAGCTTAAAGAAGTGCAGCCAAATTTAGGTCATCAAATTTTAGCCGAATTAGAAAAAGATTTTGATGTTCACATTATTACACAAAATGTTGACGACCTGCACGAGCGCGCCGGAAGCACAAAAGTTTTGCATTTGCATGGAGAATTATTAAAAGTGCGAAGTACAAAAAATAAAAGTTTAATTCTGGATTGGCCAGACGATTTATATACTGGAGATTTTGATGAAAATGGGCACCAATTGCGTCCGCATATTGTTTGGTTTGGCGAAGAAGTTCCCGCACTTGAAGAAGCAATTGCTATAACAGAAACAGCTGATTATTTTGCCGTAATTGGAACTTCTCTACAAGTTTATCCTGCGGCTGGATTGATTTCGTACACTTATAGTATTACGCCAGTTTTTTATATTGATCCGAAACCAATTTCGATTCCGAATATTCAAAACAAAGTGGAAGTTATTGCTAAACCTGCTTCGGAAGGTGTTGCAATTTTAAGAGAAAAATTATTTGAATTAGAAAAGAAAATATGATCTTTCAAAGTTGGTTACAACAATTGTCACAGTACAATTCACTGAGTTTGTTTATTTTCTTTTTGATTGAAAATTTAGTGCTCATCTATTTTTCTGTTATTTTGGCTAAAGTCATCGAATTCGAAAATACCGAATTAAACAAAAAAGACCGCAAATGGATTATCGCAACTTTGTTTTGCAATACTTTGATAACCCTTTTAGGATTTGAATTATATCAATATGGAATTATCAAAATAGATTTTTCGCCCTCTCTTTTCTCTATATTGTCAGATACTTTTATATTGATTGTTTTAATGGATTTTTTTATGTTTTGCTTTCATTTTCTTGCGCATTATTTAAAATGGTTCAATCCTATACATAAGCTTCATCATACACATGTCGAAACGAGTGTTTACAGTCTTTATGTGCTTCATCCAATAGAAACTTTGGGTTTTGGATGCATCTGGTTATTTTCGATTATAATACTGGATTTCAATTATCTCAGCATTATTATTTACCTGATTTTAAACTTGGCTTACGGCATATTTGGTCATTTAAAAACGGATATTTTTCCTGAATTTTGGTACAACAGCAACATCACAAAATGGATTTCGACTACCAAATTTCATTCGAATCATCATAAAAATGAATCTCATAATTTTGGTTTCTATTTTACAATTTGGGATAAAATTTTTAAAACAATCATTTAATTTTAAAGTTCATATATAATAACGCTTCGGTAATTTTCAGAAGTTTTAACAATACCTTATATTTGCAACTTTCGAACAAACAACATAACAATGACTACTTTAAACGAATTGAATGCTATATCGCCAATTGATGGAAGATATAGAAGCAAAACCCTTTCATTAGCACCTTTTTTCTCTGAAGAAGCTTTAATCAAATACCGTGTATTGGTTGAAATTGAATACTTTATTGCCTTGTGCAAAGTGCCATTACCACAGCTTTCTGGTGTAAACCCAAGTTTATTTGACAGTTTAAGAGATATCTACAAAAAATTCTCTACTGAAGATGCACTTTGGATTAAGGAAACTGAAAAAGTTACCAACCATGATGTGAAAGCAGTAGAATATTTCATTAAAGATGCTTTTGAAAAACTAGGTTTATCTCAATATAAAGAGTTCATTCACTTCGGATTAACCTCTCAGGATATTAACAATACAGCAATTCCGCTTTCTACAAAAGAAGCTTTTGAGCAGGTTTATATGCCGTCATTAATTGCTTTAATTTCTAAATTGAAAGAATTAAGCGTAGAATGGGCAGCCATTCCAATGTTAGCCCGTACGCACGGACAGCCGGCTTCTCCTACTCGTTTGGGTAAAGAACTTTTGGTTTTTGTAGAACGTCTTGAAGAGCAAATGCGTTTGCTGTTTAATATTCCGTTTGCTGCTAAATTTGGTGGTGCAACAGGAAACTACAATGCACATCATGTTGCCTATCCACAAATCGACTGGAAACAATTTGGAAGTAAATTTGTTCAGGATGAACTTGGTTTACATCACTCTTTTCCAACAACACAAATCGAACATTATGATCATTTTGCTGCATTTTTTGATGCTTTAAAAAGAATCAACAATATCATTATCGATTTAGACCGCGATATCTGGACGTATGTTTCAATGGATTATTTTAAGCAAAAAATCAAAGCAGGCGAAATTGGATCATCTGCAATGCCACATAAAGTAAATCCAATTGATTTTGAAAACTCTGAAGGAAATTTAGGAATTGCAAATGCTATTTTTGAACATTTGGCAGCCAAATTACCAATTTCAAGATTACAACGTGATTTGACAGATAGTACTGTTTTACGTAATATTGGCGTTCCGATGGGACACACAATTATTGCCTTTGAAGCTTCACTGAAAGGTTTAAACAAATTACTTTTAAATGAAGGTAAATTTGCCGAAGATTTAGAGAAAAACTGGGCAGTTGTAGCCGAAGCAATTCAAACTATTTTGCGTCGTGAAGCGTATCCAAATCCATACGAAGCTCTGAAAGGTTTGACAAGAACCAATGAAGCGATTGATAAAAAAGCTATTCATAATTTTATTGCGACTTTAGAAGTTTCTGATGCAATTAAAGAAGAATTAATGCAGATAACACCTAGTAATTTCACAGGAATTTAAAGAAAACCTAAAATATTTTGTCAAAAAAAGCTATCTTTATCGGGATAGCTTTTTTATTTATATATAAACCCTATCGGGACTAGTCCAAACTTGTTCACTGCTTTTATTCTAGTCGTTTAGTGAATATATCTGAAAATGAAAGTTTTTATGAAACTATTTTTTTAAAGTAAAATCCTGAAATGGAAACCTGGATTAGCTTCCGAAAAAACAAATACCACGTATGATTGCCTTAAATGCCGCCGCAGAAACTACACACCACTTAAGACCTTTAATTAGTGATTTGGGATTGATCCTGATTACTGCGGGAATTGCTGTTCTTCTATTTAAAAAAATGAAACAACCGTTAGTTCTGGGTTATCTGATTGCAGGATTTTTGGCCGGAAATCATTTTGATTTTTTCCCGTCTATTACCGAAATGAAAAGTGTGGAAGTCTGGGCAGAAATTGGAGTAATCATCCTGCTATTTAGTTTAGGACTCGAATTTAGTTTTAAAAAACTAATGAAAGTCGGCGGAACGGCATCTATTACAGCAATTACCCAAATAGTAACTATGGTTCTCGTAGGTTATTTGGTCGGACAATGGATGGGCTGGTCATCCATGGATAGCATTTTCCTGGGGGTAATTTTATCTATTTCTTCGACAACAATTATTCTAAAAACATTTGATGAATTGGGTGTAAAAGCACAAAAATTTGCAGGAATTGTGATTGGGTCGCTTATTGTTCAGGATATTGTAGCCATTTTGATGATGGTTTTACTTTCAACCATTGCGGTAAGTCAGCAATTTTCAGGAGGCGAATTAATGATGTCTGTTTTAAAATTAGTATTCTTTTTGACTGTTTGGTTTGTTGGAGGAATCTTTTTTATTCCAACACTTCTTAAAAAAACAAAACACCTATTGACAGATGAAATGCTGCTTATTATTTCATTGGCATTATGTTTAATGATGGTAAGTTTTGCCGCAAATGTTGGTTTTTCTCCTGCATTGGGTGCTTTTATAATGGGTTCAATTATTGCCGAAACCACACAGGCTGAACATATTGAACATTTGATAAAACCTGTAAAAGATTTATTTGGCGCAATATTTTTTGTATCTGTCGGAATGTTAATTGATCCAAAAATGTTGTATGAACATGCTGCTCCTGTTGCCATATTAACCGTTGTGATCATCGTTGGTCAGTCTGTAAGTTCAACAATTGGCGCTTTATTGGCCGGGCAGCCTCTTAAACAATCCGTACAAACCGGAATGAGTTTATCGCAAATTGGTGAGTTTTCGTTTATTATTGCAACACTCGGAATGACGCTAAACGTTACAAGTTCTTTCTTGTATCCGGTTGTTGTAGCAGTTTCTGCGATAACAACCTTTACTACGCCATTTATGGTAAAATATGCAGTGCCTTTTTCTGAATTTCTGGAACGAAAATTACCTAAAAAATGGGTTAAAAACATCAACCGTTATAGTGTTAATGCCCAAGCCATAAAGGCTGTTAGCACTTGGCAAAAAGTAATGAATGCTTATGTCATTCAAATCATAATACATACCATTATTATTGCGGCTATAATTTTATTGTCATCTAAATTCGTAGCTCCTTTGGTTGCCGATACGAGATTTGGAAATACGCTGGCAGCTTTTATCACATTAGTTGTAATTGCTCCCTTTTTATGGGCGCTTTCATTGCGACGTGTAGCTGTAGAAGAAGTCGAATTATTATGGGAAGAACGTAAATACCGAGGTGCGTTATTAATGCTGATTTTAATTAGAATGAGCCTTGGTTTGTTTTTTATTGGTTTTCTGTTAAACATCTTCTTTTCTCCTTTAGTAGCATTTGTAGCTTTAATTATTGCTATTGTAGCTTATCAATTATTTCCGAAGAAACTAAATGAACAATATCACAAAATTGAAAGTCACTTTTTAAATAATTTAAACGATCGTGAGAACAAAAAAATCGACAGACGTTATGCTAACTTAATGCCTTGGGATGGACACATGTCATTTTTTGATATTGGAAGAGAATCTAATCTGGCCGGAAAAACATTAGAAGAATTAAGAATTCGCGAACAAATGGGAATTAATATTGCTTATATCAAAAGAGGTGATGTTACCATTTCTATTCCGACTAAAAATGAAAGAATATTTCCGGGAGATGAAATTTGTGTGATTGGTACAGATGCACAGGTTACTGAATTTACAAAATACCTCAACCAAAATGAAACCGATGACGCTCAAATGGTAGAAGAATCTCAAATTGTTTTGCGCCAATTAGAAGTTTCTGATGAAGATTTTATTCAAAAAAGCATCGGGCAATTTAGAACTAAAACTAATGGAATGGTCGTAGGAATTGAAAGAAACGGAAACAGAATCCTAAACCCTGAATCACATTTAGTTCTTGAAAAAAATGACATTATATGGGTTGTAGGTGATAGAAGAAAAATGAAAGAGTTGATGAAGAGAACTTAATAAAGGTGCTAAGGTACTAAGACTCTAAGATACTGAGGTATTTTCTCAACAACTCTTAGAAACTTAGTACCTTAGTATCTTAGCAACTTACAACCTTATTTATTCGGTTGCGGTGTCATACGCAAATAGGGTTTTATTGGCGTGTGTCCTTTTGGGAATTTTGCCGGAATTTCACTATCCGGAACCGCTGGTGTAATTACCACATCTTCTCCATCTTTCCAGTTTGCAGGTGTTGCAACGCTGTAATTTGCTGTTAATTGCAAACTATCAATAACGCGAAGCAGTTCGTCAAAATTTCTTCCTGTCGAAGCCGGATACGTTAGCGTTAATTTGATTTTTTTATCGGCACCAATAACAAATACAGAACGTACTGTAAATTTGTCACTTGCATTTGGATGAAGCATATCATATAAAGTAGCTATTTTTTTATCCTCATCAGCAATTATAGGGAAATTTACTGTTGTATTTTGAGTTTCATTGATGTCTTTTATCCACTCTTTATGCGACTCTAAACCATCAACGCTTAGAGCAATAACTTTTGTATTTCTTTTAGTAAATTCAGGAAGATAATTAGCAACTGTTCCTAATTCAGTTGTACAAACCGGTGTAAAATCTGAAGGATGCGAAAATAAAACTCCCCATGAATCTCCTAACCATTCATGAAAATGTATTGGACCTTCGGTAGTTTCTGCATAAAAATCCGGAGCTATATCGCCTAATCGTAATGTTGACATAATTGTGTGTTTTTTAGTTCATCTAAAATTAATCAAAAAAAGCACAAAGAGAACATTCAATTTCTAAAAAAAAGTTAAAATTCTATCTTTTCTATCTAATTACTATTCTAAGCTAAATAAAACTAACAACAAAGTACCATATAGCAAGGGTGACAAACGAAATCGGAATTCCGAAACCAATCATCATACTGCTCAATTTTGGCTTTAAACCATAAGTTGAAGCTAAAATTGCACCTGTAATCATCGGTGCCATTGCAATTTCTATTATAGTTATTTTAATTGCTTCAGTACGCTGATTAAAAACAAAAACATATAATACCAAGATTATAAATGGAGTAACGATTAATCGAAAAAAAAGCCCAAGCCGTAAAAATTGCCAATGATGACTTTTTCGATCAAAACTCAATTGTAATCCTACTGAAAACAAAGCTAACGGCGTAACCAAACTTCCTGTTTTCAATAAAACAGATTGAAGATTAAGATCTAAATCGTACTGAAAAACATTCATCAAACAAGCAACCACAAAAGTAATAAACGGCGGAAATAAAATTATTTTCTTAAAAATACTCAAAGCATCAGGACTTCCTTTTGAATAAAAAGCGGCCACAAAAACACCCAAAGTAGAAACCACAACAAAAGTTCCCGGCTGATCAACCAAAACAGCAGTTTCCAAACCTTTTTTTCCGAATAAAGCTTCAACAATTGGATATCCAAGAAAAGACGAATTACTTAATCCCGCAGTTAAAATCAAGCAACCTATGAGCTTATTTGACCAGCCCAATCGTCTTCCTAAAAAATGAAAAAAGACAAAAGCCAAAAAAAAGCTAATCCACCCCGCTCCTATTGGAAACAATAACTCATTGCTCCATTTTATTTTCGGGATATGATATAAAGTGATTGCCGGGAGACATAAATAAATGACAATTTTATTGATACTCTTATAAATATGCGTTGGAAATTGCTTTATATTCTTTAAAAGCAATCCTAGAAACAAAAAGAAAAATATTAGAATAAAGTTGTTCATATCACAGGTTAATTACAAAAATAAGGATTTATAAAACGCTGTCGAACTTTATTTTTTTGTTAAAATCTTTTTTTATGTGATAAAACAACTTACATTTGTAACATATTTTATTACAGTATGATTTCAGGTAAATTTGCCATAACGATTCACATTCTTACTTTGCTTACAAAATATCCAAATGATTATTTATCATCTGAATATATTGCGGGAAGCATTAATTTGAATCCTGTTTTGGTTCGAAAAGAAATTGCCAATTTAAAATCACACAACATTGTAGAAAGCAAAGAAGGCAAAAATGGCGGAACAAAATTGTCTGTTGATCCAGGTAAAATCACTTTAAAAGAGGTTTTTGAAATGACTTTTGAAACCATTAATTTAGGTTATGCCAAAAATCAGCCCAACCCGGATTGTCCTGTTGGAAAAAAAATAAATCAAAATTTATCTGCTTTATATGCAGATATGAATCAAAAAGTTAGTTTACAGCTAGAAGGAATTTCTTTGGAAGATTTTTCGAATCAGTTCTAAAACTATTTTTTTACACAAAACTGTAACATTTTTTATTACTATAAAATTATATATTATGAAAATCGCAATTATTGGAGCAACAGGATTTGTTGGCTCAGCTATTTTAAACGAATTAGCAAACAGAAATCACAACATTACTGCTATTGCCAGAAATCCGAAAGAAACATCAAACGCAACATGGGTTGCTGCAGATATTTTTAATGTTGAAGCATTGGCAGATATTTTAAAGGGACATGACGTTATTATAAACGCATACAATCCAGGTTGGACAAACCCAAATATTTATGACGATTTTGTGGCAGGTTCTAAAGCTATTCAGGAAGCTGTAAAAAAATCAGGTGTAAAACGCTTTATCACTATTGGTGGTGCCGGAAGTTTATTTGTTGCACCAAATTTACAAGCCGTTGACACTCCTGATTTTCCTAAAGAAATCTATCCGGGAGCCAGCGCTGCAAGAGATTATTTAAATATCATTAAAGAAGAAAAAGATTTAGACTGGGCATTTTTTAGTCCGGCTTTTGAAATGCATGCAGGAACTACAACCGGGAGAACAGGAAAATATCGATTAGGTTTAGAAAATCCGGTTTTTAATGATGAGCAAAGAAGTATTCTTTCTGTAGAAGACTTAGCAGTTGTTATTGCTGACGAAACAGAAACTCCAAAACATCATCAGGTTCGTTTTACAGCGGGTTATTAATTTTTTTCGCCACGAATTCACGAATGATTGCGCATAATTTAAACTGTATTCCATACTAAAAACAGGTTTAAAATAATTCGTGAATTCGTGGCAAAACCTCAACAGTTTCAAAAGCAATTATAGTTTTTTGAAACTGTTTTTGTTTTCTGTACTTTTACAATACCAAAAAAAGTATTTTGCCAAGTCCAAATAAACAATCGAGCAGTTTACAAGAAAAAGCCGGAATTTCTCCTCCAGAAATAACCAATATTTCTGCTATAAATCAAATTCAGAAAAACAGGAAGAAGCAACCTTCTTCAGATGAATTAATTGATGGAATTCTTAACGGAAACAGAACTTCTTTAAGCCGTGCCATAACTTTAGTAGAAAGTACCAATCCCGAACATGCGGAAAAAGCAAATGAAGTTATTAATGGATGTTTGCCACATGCCAATAAATCTATTCGAATAGGAATTACAGGTGTTCCCGGCGTTGGGAAAAGTACTTTTATCGAAGCTTTTGGAACTTTCCTGACACAGCTGGGTAAAAAAGTGGCTGTTTTGGCCGTTGATCCAAGCAGTTCACTTTCGCACGGAAGTATTCTGGGTGATAAAACTCGAATGGAAGAACTGGTGAAAGATGAAAATGCTTTTATCAGACCAAGTGCTTCCGGAGACACTTTGGGCGGCGTGGCCAGAAAAACCCGTGAATCAATCATTTTATGCGAAGCCGCAGGTTTTGATACCATCATTATAGAAACCGTTGGCGTTGGGCAAAGTGAAACTGCCGTTCATAGTATGGTTGATTTTTTTCTATTACTAAAAATTTCAGGTGCCGGCGACGAGCTTCAGGGCATTAAACGCGGCATTATGGAAATGGCAGATGCTATCGTCATTAACAAAGCTGACGGCGACAACATCAAAAAAGCGAATCAGGCGAAATTGGAATTCAACAGGGCTTTGCATTTATTCCCGCCAAAAAAATCAAATTGGCAGCCAAAAGTTACTATTTGCAGTGCTATTACAAAAGATGGCGTATCAGAAATTTGGGACACTATATCTCAATATTTTGAGATGACAAATGAAACTGGCTTTTTTCAGGAAAAACGAAAAGAGCAGAATCATTTCTGGATGATGGAAACCATAAACGAACAATTGAAACAGAATTTCTACAATCAACCGGAAATAATTTCACAATTAGAACAAAACAAAAAAGCAGTGCAAAACGATGAAATTTCACCTTTTGCAGCTGCTCAGAATTTGTTGAAATTATATTTTAATAAAGGTACAAAGTAGCAAAGGTTCAAAGGGACAGAGTAAAAACCTTTGTCGCTTTGAACCTTTGTTCCTTTGAGCCTATTTAGTTACTCTTAACTTATACTTATTCTCTTTATATAAATTTCCCGCTGTAATTACATGCGCCAAAGCATCTTTTGCTAATTCTTCATTTAATTTTACAGGAATTAAGGTTGTATCATTTTTGATTTCGAATTGCAATGGTTTTAAATTTGGCTGCATAATTACAACCTGATTTTCAACCCTAAAGGCGTTAATATCATTAAACTGCATAATCGATCTTCCTTGCGTTTTTGGATCCAATTGATTTAGGTTTCTACCCACCATTGGTGTTTCGAAAGGAATTCCTAAATAACCCAATAATGTTGGCGGAATATCAATTTGACTTGCCAGTTTGCTGTACGAAACTCCTTTTGCAACTCCTGGACCCATAATTAAAGCCGGAATATGGAATTTATTTATTGGTACTAAATTTTTTCCATAAGTCCTTGTATTATGATCTGCAATTACGATGAAAATCGTGTTTTTGAAATAAGCTTCTTTTTTTGCCATTTCAAAAAATTTCCCAATCGAAAAATCGGCATATTTCATTGCATTATTTACTGTCGCAGCCGTTTTGTCATACGTTTTAATTCTTCCTGTCGGATATTCAAAAGGCTCGTGATTTGAAGTCGAAAACATTAAAGAAAAGAAAGGCTTATTCCCTTTTGCTTTAAAATAATTATTTGCTTTTGTTACCAAATCTTCATCAGAATAACCCCAGGTTCCTTTAAAAGCATATTTATTCCCGTCTGATTCAAAATCTGTCTGATCTACGATATCCTCAAATCCGTTTCCGTTGAAAAATGAAGCCATATTATCAAAATTTGCCATTCCACCGTAAATAAAACTAGTGTCATAACCTTTTTGTTTTAAAGCATCTGCAAGCGTGAAAAATCCCTGTTGAGAGTTCCCTAACTTCACAACACTTTCAGACGGTGATGGTAAAAATCCGGTTACCACCGCTTCAATTCCGCGTACGCTTCTGGTTCCTGTGCAATATAAATTGGTAAATAATAAACCTTCTTTAGATAATTTATCAAATTCCGGTGTTAATGGTTTTCCTCCTAAAATTCCAACATACTCGGCTCCTAAACTTTCTTGCAAAAAGATTACTAAGTTATAGGGTTTCTTCATAAGAGAATCTGGCTGCTGCACATGCAAAAACGGAATGTCAGCATCATTAAAATCACCTTTTCCAGCTATCATGTATTTTTTTACACGAGCGATTGCTTCGGCTTCATCCATTTTACCGTACATTTTTGTGTTTCCTTCGTTTTTAATCGAATAGGCAGCAAAAGCAACGGTATAAAATGAATTCAATCCTAAACAATTTGTCAATTGGTCTGTAGAAAAAACAGCATTACTGGCGTTAATTGGGCGTTTTGAAACTAAGCTTGAACGTGCTCCAAAAAACAATAAAAAAGCTACTAATGGAAAAATCATCAGTTTGAATTTATATTCGGCATTTGTAGAATGAAAAAGCTGTTTTCCTTTTTTGAGCGCCAAATAAATTACAACTCCCAAAATCAAAAAAGTCACAATAATCGAAGTCAGGTAGCTTTTTAAAAGCATTCCAACTACTTCTTTAGGATAAATCAGGTAATCTAAGAAAATTTTATTCGGACGTGTATCGTATTGTTTTACAAAATCGGGCGAAGCCAATTCTACAAACAAAATCAGAAACAGGAATAAAAAACTATAAATTACCAAAAATGTATTCGTAAACTTAAGCCATTTATTAGGCAAAAATGTAATTAGTACAGCGGGAAGAAAAGACAAATAACAAAGTAAAATCAAATCCATTCGAAGACCGATTGGAAAAATATACCAGAAATTGGGTGTTTCGACAACTCTCTCTTTAAAAAGAAAAAATAAAAAGATTCGACTTAAAGTAGTAATTAGCAATCCGATTGCTATGAAATTAAAAATGGGTTTTAGAAAACTTAATTTTTTCATCATAAAGATTTAATATTTTGGGTTGAGACCTGTAACGAAAAAACGCACTGAGGTGCGTCTCTACTATTCTTCGTAACGGTTTATTTCTCTGTCATAAAACTCATTAGCCAAAACAATTAATCCTTCCATTTCTGCATTTAATTCTGCTTCATCAAGATCTTCGGCTTCTTCCATAAATTCAACCTCATCATCTTTTAAATTGATTATAAATCTTGGGTAATCAAGGTGAATGATAAAAATATCATCTGGAAAATCAGTATTATCTCCGAGTAAAAATTTAGGTAATTCCATTTTTATTAATTTATTTTTTTATTTCTATTTTTTACGACAAATTGATCTGTGCAATCTGTTGCTTTATATTTTAATCGTCAAATTTAGTTATTTGAAGATGAATTATCGATTAATTTTTTGGTTAAGTAATGAAAGTGAATATACACCTATATTTCTGCTGTCGTTAAAGGCTGGTAAAGATAATCAGAAGCTTTGAATTCTTAGGTATTATTAAAATTATAAGCCAATATTAAGCATTCAATAGCTCGATAGCAGATTATATAAAAATTTCAAAAAATTATATAACAAACACCAAAAGTCTTGCGTTTAATTTTACAGTATTAATAATTCAAAAAAAATTATCATGAAAAGATTACAATTTATATGCCTTGCTGCTTTTGCTTTTTTATCTGCCAACACAACTTTTGCTCAGGAAACTACTTCTGAAGAAATTAAAAATTACGATCAGGGATTTAGATTAGGTTTTGGGGTAAACGGTGGTTTACCAACTGATAATGCTTACGATTGGTCTCTTGGTGGAGACGTGCGTTTGCAATATGATTTATCTAAAAGAACATCTTTAACATTAACTACAGGTTTTACCAATTTATTTATGGGTAAAGATGACAATGGAGTTGATGTAGATGATCTTGGATTTATTCCGGCAAAAGCTGGTTTTAAAGCCTTTGTATGGGAAGATCAATTTTATGTTCTTGGTGAAGTCGGTGCCGGTTTTGCCGTAACAAATGGTTATGATGATACTACTTTTTTATGGGCACCAGGAATTGGATATGCTAACAAATACATTGATATCAGTGTACGTTACGAAGATTATAATAAATTTAAAACAAATCAGGTAGCGCTTCGTTTAGCCTATGGATTTGATTTGTAAAAAATACTTTCATTTTTATTCTTTTGTTTTTGGTAATAATCCCGGCAGATCCTCACAATCTGCCGGGTTTATAATTTTATGGAATGGCAAATCGTTCTAAAAATAAACGCGACAGTTCAGGTTTTTGAAACCTTTCGGGTTTGTTACTAAAAATTCAGAAAGGGTTTCGACTAGTTCAGCCAGACAAGAATTATCTCATTATCTCAATTGACAAATTATCTAATTACTTCTTTCCTGACAATTCCTTTTTATATATTTCAAAGTTGGCTTTTATTTTATCGTCTAGTTCCGGCTCTTTAATATCCGTGTATTTTTTCATTTCTTCCCAGATAATTTTGGCCACAATATAGCGGGCCATTTCTTTATCATCGGCAGGAATTACAAACCAAGGTGCGTGGTCTGTCGAAGTTCTGTTTATGGCTTCTTCATAATATTGCTGATATTCGTCCCAATGTTCGCGCTCTTTCAGATCGCCCGGAGAAAACTTCCAATTGTGTTTTCCTTCTTCCAAACGGCGCAATAATCGTTGCCTCTGCTCTTCTTTACTCAAATGCAGAAAAAATTTCATGACAATCGTTCCGTTTTGAGCAATATGACTTTCGAAATTATTGATTTGCTCGATTCTTTTTTTCCAAAATTTAGGCGTAATATCATCCACAGAATTTATTCCCGGTAAATTCTCAGCCAAAACATATTCCGGATGCACACGCGTAACCAAAACATTCTCATAATGCGTGCGGTTAAAAATCGCAAACTTTCCTTTTTCTGGCAAAGCAATATAATGACGCCATAAATAATCGTGTTCTAACTCAGTCGAATTGGGTGTTTTAAAACTATGCACTACTACTCCACGTGGATTAAATTCTTTAAAAACTTCCCGAATCAAACTATCTTTTCCGGATGTATCCATTCCCTGCAAACAAATTAAAACACTGTATTTATTATGCGAATACATTATATCCTGTAAATCGCTTAATTTGTCTCTCACTTTATCCATTTTTTCTTCCTTCTCTTCATCATCAGCTTCTATATCTAACAAAGTTGGAATCTTGGATAATTTTATTTTATCTGTAACTTTAAAATCATTCGGATCTATAGATTTCATATTATTTAATTTTTTGTATTATAAATATACTAATTTTACGAATTCCGATAGCTATCGGAACAGCTATCATTGCTATCAAGGCTAGGTTTTAGTTTCAAAACAACATTCATGGAAAAATTTACATTAGAAATATTATTTCAAATCATCGGAATCGGTTCGGCATCAGGTTTATTTTTCAATAACGATTCTCTTTATATCATTGGCGATAACAGCGGATTTTTATACGAATACAACATGCAGAATCAGCAATTAAGCCATCATCCTCTAATTGACAATCCCTCGCAAAATATTCCGAAAAACATAAAACCCGATTTTGAATCTTTAACGCATCACAACGACACACTTTATGTTTTTGGTTCCGGTTCTACCGAAAACAGAAACAAAATGATTGCCTTTGATTTGAAAACCAAAACCATTTTGCAAAAGAATAATTTGGTGGATTTGTATGCCGTAATGCAAAATTTCGGTGCTATAAAACCGGAAGATTTCAATTTGGAAGGCGCTATTTTTGATGGCGAAAACTGGTATTTATTCAATCGCGGAAATGGAATTTCAAACAAAAACACCATTTTTACCATTCACGCCAAAAATCTAGGGGAAGAATTTGCATTGGTTGCCACCAATTATAAACTTCCAAAAATAAAAGTTGTTCGTTCCAGTTTTACAGATGCTATTTTGGTAGAAGATAAAATCTATTTCCTTTCTACTGCCGAAGATACAAAATCAACTTACGACGACGGAGATATTCTGGGAAGCTTCATCGGAAGAATCGATCTTAAAACCATGAAAATTGATTTTACGCAAAAAATAACATCCACAAATAAATTTGAAGGTTTGACTTTTTATAAAAAATCAAATGATAAAATCGAGTTTTTATTGTGCGAGGATAATGATACGGAACTTTTAGAAACGAAGATTTTTAAATTGGTTTTGCCGATAAAATAAAATAACACAACAAAAATACACAACGTTAATCGTAGAGGCGCACAGCAGTGCGTCTCCCGCAAAGAATGTCCGTTTGCATTTTTTATTATATTGCTACGAAATGTATTTTAATATATTGTGATATCTTTACGTATGATGGATTGAAATCCATCCCTACAATATGATCCGTTCCTCCGGAACTCTTTTATAAAATTCCGGAGGAATGATTTATTTTGTAGCGAGGGATTTTAATCCCTTGAAAAGAATAGAAAAAATTGGTAAATACCTTTGCGGGAGACGCACTGCTGTGCGCCTCTACAATGCGCCTCTACAAATACGTTTCCAAAATAAAACCTGTGAACCTTTGTACCTTTGCTCCTATGAACCTTTAAAAAAAACTTTTTTTTTCATAACCATCCCAACCTTTTTATCTTTTTATCTCTCTATATAAGAAAGACACCAATTGTGATAAACGAAACTCAAATATCCGGCTGCAAAAAAATGAACCGTGACGCTCAGCGTCAGGTTTATGAGTATATGGCTCCAAAACTGTATCGCGTTTGCAAACGATACTTAAAGAAGGAAGAAGAAATCGAAGAAGCCATGGCTGACGCTTTCTATACCATCTTTACAAAAATAGAACAGCTAAAAGAAGATAAAGCTTTTGAGGCGTGGGCAAGAAAAATAGCGGTTAACCATTGTTTGGCAACGATCAAGAAAAATACAAACTTTAATATGTATTTAGATGATGTCAAACTGCTTTCGCAACCTTTTACTGACGAGATCAATTCGCTCGAAGAAGAAGATTTGCTCAATTTATTGAATCACATTCCGGATGGCTGTAAAACTGTTTTTAACCTTTTTGTTATAGAAGGTTACGGACACAAGGAAATAGCCGGCATGCTCAACATTTCTGAAGGAACATCAAAATCACAATTGAATGCTTCTAAAACCAAGTTGAAGGAATTAGTAAACAAATTGTATTACCAAAAAGCAAAGTAGTCATGGACAATCAAGATAAAATATTCGATAAATTTAAAGAAGCAGCACAAAATGCTGAGCTGAAAGATTTTCCGGGAATGGAAAAAGTCTGGTCGCGCGTTGAAGACAAACTCGACAAAAAAGAAGATAAAAAAACAATTGCATTATGGAAAAAAATTGCCATTGCAGCTTCTCTTTTATTATTAATTTCTTTAGGATCTCAGTTTTTCCTATCCGATAAAACCAAAGAGATTCAAAATAATCAAGTTGTTGTTACTGATTCTGTTAAAAAGAAATTTCAAAATCCCGTTGTAGTAAAAGATGGTGTTGCCGTTGAAAACTCTGAAATAGTGCCAAAAGAAGATGCTGCTAAAATTTTAGATAAACAAATTCAACAACAACAAAAAGTAGCTGTAAACGAAATACAACGTTCTTTTAGTGAACCAACTGCAGATGCAGTATCGCCAGCACCAGTTCTTAATGAGGTTATTGTGGCAGCTCCGGTTCAATCTGCACCAAAATACGCAGAAGAAGAAATTGCTGTCCAACACGATAAAAATGAAAGTTTCGGTTATTCAAAAGCAATACAAAAAGAATCTGCCCGAGTAGCTTTCGCTGAAAAGCAATCTTCTGTAAAAGCTAAGAAAAGCGCACCGCTAGTGGTTATAAACGGGAATGCAATGGCACATAACGATGACGTAAAAAAAGACAAAATGATGTCTGCTGAAATGTCAAATCTGGAACCTTCAAATGTAGATTCATTAGTAATTCTGGACGAACCTTTATATATTATTGACGGAATTTATTATTCTGAAAATGATTTATATGGTCCAAACCCAACGAGTCCATACGCGCCTTTGGACAAACAGGAAATCAAAACCATTACAATACTTCAGGATCTGGAAGCCACATCAAAATATGGCGAAAAAGGCAAAAAAGGAGTTGTCATTATTACTACGAAAACAGGAAAACCAATTAACAAAAAATAATTCTTACTTCAAAAAATCTTTGTCGGATTTAAGGATCTGGCAAAGATAAATTCCGAACATTAATTTAAAAAATCACTATCATGAAAAGTCTAAAACTTATTTCATCAGCCATTACTATGCTTATATGTTTCGTAACATTTGCACAGGAAAAAACGATTACGGGAGTTGTTTCAGATGTAAGCACGAACCCGCTTCCGGGAGTTAATATTTACATTCAAAAAACAAAAACATCAGCTACTACCAATTATGATGGACAATATTCTATTAAAGCTCAAAAAGGAGATAAAATCGTCTTTAGCTATGTTGGAATGAATTCTGAAACCATAGTTGTAAAAGATTCAAATGTAATTAATGTTACGTTGAAAGAAAACTCTAATCAGCTGCAGGAAGTGCTTACGATGGGTAGCGGAACAGCTACAGAATATGAAAATAATAGCTACAGATCTGAGAAAAGGAAAATGGCAACTAAATCTGTCAGGGAATCTGTTCAGGGAAGAACTTTGGTTGCACCAAGTGTACAAAATAGTTCACAATATATTTCCGGATCGACTATTACAATTCGCGGCACACAATCTATTTCATCTAAAAATGAACCTTTATATATTGTAGACGGAGTTGCCATAAAAGCCGATCAAATGGCGCAAATAAACCCGAATGATATTCAGGATGTAAAAGTTTTAAAAGACACGAACTCAACTGCTATTTATGGAACTAAAGGTGCAAACGGAGTTGTTGTCATTGCTACCAAAGGCGATATGTATAAAAACCTTTCTGAAAAAGAAATGAATGATAAATTAAAACCTGTCAATACAATTCAACCAACCGAACCAAATAATGAAGATTATAATGCTTTTGTAGAAAATGCTTTTGAAAGTCCAAAAACGGCACCGCTTTCTACATTTTCAATTGATGTTGATAATGCTTCTTATACCAATGTGAGACGTTTTATTAATAACGGACAATCTGTTCCTAAAGATGCTGTTCGTGTGGAAGAAATGGTCAACTTCTTTAAATACACTTATCCGCAACCGCAAGATCAAAATCCTTTTTCTATAAATACAGAAGTAAGCGATTCGCCGTGGAATGCTAAAAACAAAGTTTTGAAAATTGGTTTACAGGGAAAAAATATTCCAACAAATGATTTACCGGCATCCAATCTTGTATTTCTAATCGATGTTTCGGGTTCGATGAGCGATCCTAACAAATTGCCTTTATTGAAACAATCATTAAAAATATTGGTAAACGAATTGCGTAACAAAGACAAAGTGGCGATCGTAGTTTACGCGGGTGCTGCTGGATTGGTTTTGGCACCAACATCCGGCGATGAGAAAAAAACAATTATTGATGCCCTTGAAAATTTAAATGCCGGAGGAAGTACTGCCGGAGGAGCCGGAATTGAACTGGCATATAAAATTGCTGCTGAAAATTTCATTAAAAATGGAAATAACAGAGTGATTCTGGCAACAGATGGTGATTTTAATGTAGGCAGTACTTCTAACTCCGATATGGAAAAACTGATTGAAGAGAAAAGAAAGTCAGGCGTTTTCCTTACTTGTCTGGGTTATGGAATGGGGAATTACAAAGACAGTAAAATGGAAACGCTGGCCGATAAAGGAAATGGAAATTATGCGTATATCGACAACATTCAGGAAGCAAATCGATTTTTAGGAAAAGAATTTAAAGGTTCGATGTTTGCAATTGCAAAAGATGTAAAAATTCAAATAGAATTTAACCCAAAACAAGTTCAGGCGTATCGTTTAATTGGCTATGAAAACAGAAAATTACGTCCTGAAGATTTTAAAAATGATGCTATCGATGCGGGAGAATTAGGAAGTAATCATACTGTTACGGCTTTGTATGAAATTATTCCGGCCGGAGTTACGAGCGATTACTTAAACCAACAACCTGATGCTTTGAAATATACTACAGTTCCCGAAAGCACAAATAATTATTCTGGTGAATTGGCCACGGTAAAATTCCGTTACAAAAAACCAGATGGCGATAAAAGCATCGAAATGGTAAAAGTGATCGAAAACAAATCGGTTTCTTTAGAAAAGTCAAGTGATGATTTTAAATTCAGTACTGCGGTTGCGTGGTTTGGATTAAAATTGAGAGATTCAAAACTAATTACAAATAAATCATCCGAAGATATTTTAAAACTAGCCAAACAAGGAACATCGAACGATTCTGAAGGTTATAAAGCAGAATTTATCCGACTTATTGAAAGCGCAAAACAGGTTTATTAAATCTCTCCTAACTACATTCAAAATATTAGTCAAAATTATTTTAACACATAGAAACATAGATTTTGCAAACCTAAAAAAGGCGTTTCACTTACATTAATACACAGAGCTATGCTATGTTGGAAAAACTTGTTTCTTTTTGTATTCTTCGTTCACAAAAAATCTATGTTCCTATGTGTTTTATTAAACTTTTACAAATAAACTCAACAAATTTTATTATTTAATTTTTAGAAAAATGAAAAACTTACTATATACACTATTGTCATTAATTACTGTAAACGCTTTTTCGCAAAACAAAAGCATTTATGATAAACCTTTTATTGAAGTTTCCGGTCAGGCCGATACATTGGTTTTACCGAATAAAATCTGGATTAATGTGTTGTTAACAGAAAAAGATTCTAAAGGAAAAAAATCTGTAGAAGATCTCGAAAAAGAAATGATCCAGAAATTACGAGAAATTGGCATCAACACAGATAAAAATGTGAGTGTGAGCGATATGTCTAGTAATTTTAAAATTTATCTTTTAAAACAAAATGATGTTTTTAAAAGTAAATCCTATTCTGTTTTAGTTGGCGATGCTAAAACAGCATCAAAAGTTTTTCTGGGATTGGAAAAAATTGGCATCTCGAATGTTCAAATTGAGAAAGTTGAAAACGACCAGCAAAAAAACATTCGCCTTTTGATAAACGAAAAAGCCATTCTTCGTGCCAAACAAATTGCCGAAAGTTTAACGAAACCTTTAAGCCAAAAAGTTGGAAATGCCATTCAAATCAATAACTTTGAAGATATTTCGAATCAATTAATGGGCAGCGTTGCCGGAATAGCAATTAGAGCAAGAGAAAGTGATTATTCTGAAGAATCAGGTAATCAGCCTAACATTGAATTTGAAAAAATAAAAATTGTAAGTAATGTGCAAGTGCGCTTTCTCTTAGAATAAATTAAAATATTTATAAATCAATTTCAAACAAAACTTAATGAACCCAATCTTAAATCAAAATCTATTTCTTGTAAAAGAACACGTTGGAATGTTCAAGGCCGCAAACAATTATGACATTTATGATCCTGAAAGCAATCAGATTATCATGAATTGCCGTGAAAATAATCTTGGCTTTTTTACCAAAGTTTTCCGTTTTACCGATTATAAAAGAATGACACCTTTTAATATTGAAATTACAACAGCTTCCGGAGAGAAATTAATTTCTGTAAAACGCGGTATTGCATGGTTTCGTTCTACGGTTGAAGTTTTGGACGAAAAGGATCGTTTGGTGGGAACTTTTAAACAGAAATTCTTTTCATTTGGAGGAAAATTTGAAATTTTGGATAAAAACGAAAAACCGGTTGCAACGCTTCAGGGAAAATGGACAGGTTGGGATTTTAAATTTTCACATGAAAACAAACAGCTTGCGCAAGTAAGCAAAAAGTGGGCAGGAATGGGAAGAGAACTTTTTACAAGTGCCGATAATTACGTTCTTCAAATAGAAGAAACTGTAGCACCTGAAAGTCCGCTTAGACAATTAATTCTTGCAGCCGTAATGTGCATTGATATGGTTTTAAAAGAATAAAAAAGGTTTGTTAAACTTAGTTTAAGAAAACTTCTAAAAGCATCATTTTAGTTATCAAAAGCTTTATTTTTGTATGACTTAAAATGATGCTTTTTGCATTTCTAATATATAAATCATGACAGACTTAAAAAATAAAAATGCACTAATTACAGGAGCAGGAAAAGGAATTGGAAAAGCAATCGCAATTGCATTAGCTAAAGAAGGCGTAAACGTAATTTTAGTTTCAAGAACTCAGACTGATGTGGATCAATTGGCAATTGAAACTTCAAATTTGGGTGTAAAATCATTAGCTCTTTCTGCAGATGTTTCAGACATTAACTCTATAACAAAAGCAGTTGAAAAAGCTTTGGCTGAATTTAAAACCATCGATATTTTAATTAATAATGCCGGAATTGCTTCTTTTGGGAAATTCTTAGAATTAGAACCGGAAGCCTGGGAAAAAATTATTCAGGTAAATTTAATGGGAACATATTATGCAACCCGTGCCGTTATCCCAAACATGATTGAAAGACAAACAGGAGATATTATTAATATTTCATCGACTGCAGGATTAAACGGAAATGCCTTAACGAGTGCATACAGCGCTTCAAAATTTGCTGTTTTAGGATTAACAGATTCTTTAATGCAGGAAATGAGAAAACATAATATTCGCGTTACAGCTTTAACGCCAAGTACGGTGGCGACTGATATGGCAAAAGATTTAAATCTGACAGATGGTAATCCTGAAAAGGTAATGCAATCTGAAGATATTGCGGAATTAATTATTGCACAACTGAAATTAAACCGCAGGGTTTTTATAAAAAATAGCAGTATTTGGTCGACCAATCCATAAATTGAATTAAATTCCAAAATTAAAATTCCAAATTCCAATTCCTTGTTTGGGAATTTTAATTGAATTACTAGAATTGGAATTTGGAATTTATTTATTGGAATTTCATAAAAACTATCGTATCTTAATCTTTGTCAAAGTTGAAGCTTTGACAAAGATCTAAAAGCCTTAAAAAACATGATGGAGCAATATTTAAGACAGTTAGTCGCTATAGAGTTTAGCGACAAAAAAGAGCTTTTTACAGGTTTTCTTATTGATTATTCTGATGATTGGATTTTACTAAGAAACAATCCGGTAGATTTTATTTTGGATGGATTTGTGATTTTAAAAAACAAGAATATCGAAGCTGTTCACAGAGATGAAGATCTGGAATTTACCGAAAAAGTAATTCGCCTGAAAGGTTTAAAAACAAATGCCGAAGATATTATTCCGATTAGGGATTTGGCGTCGATTGTACATTTCATAAACAATAAATATGGCATTTTACAGATTTCCAAAAAATCGGCAAAATCAGCCTACTTGGGTAAATTGATCGAATTGAATGATGAGGAACTTACAATTGATTTTTTAGACACAAAAGGTCAGTTTGGTGGTGAATTAAGTTTTAATCCCGAAAAAATCAGAGTTATTGAATTTGATACAGATTATATTAATTCATTGAAATTAATGCTTCAGCAAGAGAAGAAATAGAATAATTTTTATAGAAAATGAGAAAGCCCTTTGTAAATAAAAAAGGGCTTTTTTTTGTCTTTATAACAATTTAAATCTTTCTATGCGTAATCTTTGTCAAGTTTAAAACTTTGACAAAGATCTAAACTACAATTTCATATACTTTTAAGCTTCCGCCAACTTATTTAAAAACTCTAAACGTACGCTTCCGTCTTCGTCAATTTTTGTTAAATTGATTTCTTGCAATGTATTGATCAACTCGGGATTCCACGGTGTTTTTACTTTTACGTAGTTTTCGGTAAAACCGTGTATGTATCCTTCTTTATTTTCACTTTCAAACAAAACGGTTCTGTTGCTTCCTAACTGGCTTTCGTAAAAAGCACGACGTTTTTTTACTGATAATCCACGTAACATTTTACTACGTTTTGCCCTAACATTTGCAGGAACAATTCCGGGCATATTGGCAGCTTCAGTATTGTCTCTTTCAGAATACGTAAAGACATGTAAATACGAAATATCCATTTCATTCAGGAAATGATAGGTTTCTAAAAAGTGCTCATCTGTCTCTCCGGGAAAACCAACAATTACATCGACACCAATACAAGCGTGCGGCATCACTTCGCGAATTTTATTCACGCGTTCTGTATATACTTCACGTAAATAGCGGCGTTTCATCAATTTTAAAATATCATTGCTTCCGGATTGCAGCGGAATATGAAAATGCGGTACAAAAGTTCTGCTTTTAGAAACAAATTCTATCGTTTCGTTTTTCAGTAAATTAGGTTCGATTGATGAAATTCTTAAACGTTCGATTCCTTCCACTTTATCCAAAGCCTGAACTAAATCAAGAAAAGTATGTTCGTGTTTTTTATTTCCAAATTCTCCTTTTCCGTAATCTCCAATATTTACTCCGGTCAAAACAATTTCTTTGATGTTTTGCTTCGAAATCTCTTTTGCATTTTCTAAAACATTTTCTAAAGCATCACTTCTCGAAATTCCTCTTGCTAACGGAATTGTACAATACGTACATTTATAATCACAGCCATCCTGAACTTTCAAAAAAGCGCGCGTACGATCGCCAATAGAATAACTTCCTACATAAAAATCGGCTTCGGCAATTTCGCATGAGTGTACTTCACCCATATCGTTTTTGCTTAAATCATGAATATAATCGGTAATTTTAAATTTCTCGGTAGCACCTAAAACTAAATCAACCCCATCAACAGCAGCTAATTCTTCCGGTTTTAATTGTGCATAACAACCCACGGCGGCAACAAAAGCCTTTTCGTTAAGTTTCATTGCTTTTTTTACAACCTGCTTAAATTGCTTATCAGCATTTTCAGTTACAGAACAAGTATTGATCACATAAATGTCGGCTACTTCTTCAAAATCAACACGATCAAAACCTTCATCATTAAAGTTTCGGGCAATGGTAGAAGTTTCTGAGAAATTCAATTTGCATCCAAGCGTATAAAAAGCAACTTTTTTTCTATTTTCCATAGGAATACACTACGTTTTAAGTAGTAAGATATTATATTTACATCTCAATTTAGAGAGTTTGCAAATTTACATACAATATTCTTTAAAATAAAATCAATAATACACTATATATCAATATTTTGAAGTAAACATCTATTAAAACAGGACTAAAAAAACATTAAACTCTATTCGTAGAATTAAAAAATAAGTTTTATTTGTAAAGAGAAAAAAATAATTCAATAAGAATAAAATGACAAAACATCGATTAAAAGCAAATTTTGTCGGTTAAGTACATTTTTTTTACAGTTAAATTAAATTTTTCTTACATTTAGCTTTAAAAAAGTTAACATTTAAAGTTATGCTGTTATTAGATAAAAATTTTAACATAAAATAATTTAATAAACCGTAGATTTAACCATAACAATTTTGAAATTTAGTCGTTATATTGTTGTTTTGTTATAAATAAAAATGGGTAAGCCGAAAACCATAAAGAGTAGGCAAAAAATTAAAAAAATCCACACTTATTATGAAAGCATTTTTACCCACAATCTGCTTGATGTTCTTAACCTTTTTCACTTCGCAAGCGCAAACGCAACAAGCTGCTGCTCCCGCTACTACTAATCCATTCCCATCTATTAGTACTTTGACAAATTGGGCGAGTTTAAACTCTCAATCACAATTTGACATTGCTATTCGTGCGGTTGGTTTTAAGTTTGAAGTAAAAGAACCAGGTGAAGGATCAACTGCTTATACCTATATTCGTAAAGTAACTGTAAACGAAGTAAACTATACTGATAGAATTGTATATAGAATTGCGAACAACAATTCTGCAAGTATTATTTCTTTAGTAACGGCTTCTACAGATTTAGTAAGCTTGTATACACCACAATTAGCTACTTTTAAAAACAACAATTGCAAAACTGAAATGTCTAAAGACAAAAACACTACTTGCAGCTGTTACGAAAGCGTAAATTTTGCTATTGATCTTTGCGACGAACGTGTAAAATTAACAATGGGTGATGGAAATAAATACTTTGTTTCTGTAGCTAAAAAATAATAAAGAATTAATTTCTCAGAGAATAAAACAACGAACTGTTTTCCAAATCTTTGCAAACTCATTACGAAAGTTTATAAAGATTTGGGACACATTTCTCTGATTTAATATTATTTGTTCGGATTTTTAAATTCGTACCAAACTTCTAATTCGTTTTCATACAAAAACGAATTTACGTATTGAAAACCCAATTTTTCAAGAACTTTTCTTGAGTTTTCATTTCCCTCATCTGCATAAGCATAAAGGCAATCTATTTCCATTTCATTAAAAGCATATGCTATAAAAGCTTTTCCGGCTTCGCTGGCATATCCTTTTCCCCAATGTTTTTCAATAAACCGATAACCAATTTCATAAAAATCTTGGTGTTTATTGATTTCATTTGTAATGAATTTTATTCCTGACCAGCCTAAAAATTCATTTGTTTCTTTGAGAACGACAGCCCAGCGGCCGATACCAAAATCTGCATATTGCTGTTGGATATTTTCAATCTGACTTATATTTTCCTCAATATTCTTTACAGGTTTTTTTCCCAGAAAAATATGGACATTTGGATTCGAATCCAATTCAAACATCCCAGTTGCGTCAGAAAGGTTTAATTCTCTCAAAAGCAAACGTTCTGTCTCAATTGATTTCTTCATGGACGTAATTATTTAAGATGTAGCGCTGCACCACTTCAGCAACTCCGTCATTATTATTTGAAGCTACAATTACATTGGCCCTATCACGCAATTCAGGCGTTACATTATCAACCCAAACCCCTAAACCGGCATATTCGATCATTGTTAAATCATTTCCTGCATTTCCAACAGCGATAATTTCACTTTGGTGAATATTTAATTTTTCGGCCAAAAGTTTTAAGCTGTTTGCTTTATCAATGCCATTTTGAGCAGCTTCCAGAAAAAAAGGTTTAGACATAGCAACACTCAAATGTGGCATTGCTAATTTTAAATCTTTTTCTACTTCTTTTAAATAAGAAGGTTCTGCCAATAAAATACATTTTACAGCAGGTTTAGTTACTGCAGCTTTAAAATAAGGTACTTTATTATGAGGCAATCCTGTGATTTCTTTTTCGATTTCGATATATTCAGAATCTGTTTCACTCACTATTTCACCATCAAGATAGGTGATGATATGTGTCTTCATCTTTACACTATAATCGTATAAATCATGAATTTGCTCCGGAGTTAAACACTGTTCAAATAATATAAGGTCATCTTTTGCAGTACTAATTACAGCGCCATTAAACGAAATAATATACGAATCGTTTATATCTAATTCTAATTCTTTTGCATAAGCCGTCATTGCCGATGTTGGACGCCCCGAAGCCAAAACAACATGTACCCCTTTTGCCTGAGCTTCAAGAAGGACTTTTTTATTTAATTCTGAAATTTTATGATCGTCTGTCAACAAGGTATCATCCATGTCGAGCACCAGCATTTTATATTGCATGTTTTTTTGTATTCAGTATTCAGTCGGAGTTTGCAGTGCTCGCTGAGACTGAATACTGCGACTGAAAACTAATTTAGATACTCATTCTAAAATCTTCAATTACCGGATTTGCTTTTGCAAAATCAGTTTCCTGAATAAAAACTTCAACTGCTAAATCGGTTTGCCCAAAACCTGCCAAACGAGCAGATTGAATATTATCCTTTTTTACGGTTTCAACTCCCGCTAGTTCTAGTTTTTCCTGTAAAGCAATTGCTAATACCTCACTTCCTGAAAACACCTTCATTAATCCCATAACATTTTGTTTTTTAATTTTTATTGTAATATTATTTTTAGCTGATTTTGAAAATCTTCATTTTCATTTATTCCTATATGATCCTGATTTTTCAGCAGAAACAAATTTTTATCTGATTTTAATAATGCATTCAATCGAATTGAATTTTTAAACGGAATCAATTGATCTCCCATTCCGTGAAAAATATAAATGGGCGCTTTTATTTTTGGTAAATAATCACTCGTTTCTAAACTAAACTTCTTCATGAAATTAGGAAAAAACGGAACTCTCGAACTCGATAATTCTGTAAAACTATAATAAGGCGCCTGAAGAATTAAAGCTTTGGGTTTATTGTGAGAAGCTAAAATAGTTGCCAATCCTGAACCTATTGAATAACCCGTAATAATGATTTTATTTTCAGGATATCTTTCGAGCATTTTTTTATAAACAACAGAAACATCCTTATTTAATTGTTCTTCATTTTCGATTTCTCCTTCACTTTTTCCAAAACTTCTGTAATCCAAAATAAAAATATCATAGCCTAATTTGGTATACACTTTGGCAATTTTTCCCCAAGTTTCTAATGTGCCGGCATTTCCATGCAGATAAAAGATCAAACCTTTAGAATTTTCTGCTTTGAATAACAAGCCGTTTAAATTAATTCCGTCAAAAGATTTAATATTCAACTCTTCAAATTTTTGCTGATAATCAAACTTAAAATCTTTTGGAAGTCTTGCGCTTTGAAAAATCATTCCAACCTGATTAAAATATACATAAGAAACTACCAAAATATAAATAACAACAAAAAATAACAAAAGCACAATTGTTAGAAATTTAAAGGTCTTGAGTATTTCCATATAATTAGTTTCCAGTTTTCAGTGGCATTTCAGTTTAATAGTGTAAACTAAAAACTGCGACTGCGGCTTTATCATTCTTCTTCAATCGAATCTTCTTCTTCATCCAGTTCTTCTTCACCTTCTTCATCCATATCAAAAAAGTAAGGTTCCATAAGCATCTTATCTGCCAAAATCTCAATACGTTCTGTCAGAGTTTCAGCAAAAATAATACGTTGCGTTTTGGTAATACTGTTCGAAATACGCATGATTTTAGTTTCATGACGTAATTTTAAAATAGGATCTGCATCGTCAAGAATAAACATTTTTAAACGGTTTACATTATAACCCGCCGTTGTAAACATGTCGCTCAATTTATTTGGTGTTCCAATTAAAACGTCGATTCCGGTTGAAATGTAGTTTTTATCATAATCCATATCGCCTTTGTCATGCACTCCATAAACCTCTAGATTGGTATATTTTCCGTATTTTTCAAAAAGCGCTTCCATTTCCAGCACCTTGGCTTTGTCTTCTACAAAAATCAAAGCACGTGGCGATTCTTCTGTCTGACCGGCCAATTGCTGAATAACATTCAATACAATCGTTGTCGATTTCCCGCTTCCTTTTGGAGAAATAATCATACAATCGGCACCACTTTTTATGGTCGAAAAAGTTTCCATCTGCAATACATTTGCTTCCGTCAAACCATTCTCAACTAAAGCGTCTTGTAACTTCTCGTTTATCTTTTTTAATTTCATGTTCTAATTTTAGATTTTAGATTTTAGATTTCTGATCGAAAAATAAAATCACTATTTGCTTGCAAACATTTTTACGTCTGTTTCAGAAATTTCGTTTCCTCCCAGAATGATTAATCTTTCGACTACATTTCGAAGTTCACGAATATTTCCTGTCCAGTCGTATTCCTGTAATAATTTGATAGCTGGCTGAGAAAAAACTTTGACAACATTTCCTTGTTCCGAAGCAATTTTCTCCGCAAAGTGTCTTATTAAAGCCGGAATATCATCACGTCTCTCATTCAATGGCGGAACTTTAATCAAAATTACAGCCAAACGATGGTATAAATCTTCACGGAAACGACCTTCGGCGATTTCTGTTTTCAAATCTTTATTGGTTGCAGCCACAACACGAACATCCACTTTAATATCTTTTTCTGCCCCAACTCTCGTAATCATACTTTCCTGCAAAGCACGTAATACTTTGGCTTGCGCCGAAAGACTCATATCACCAATTTCATCTAAGAAAATGGTTCCCTTATCTGCTGCTTCAAATTTTCCTGCACGATCTTTCACCGCCGATGTAAAAGCTCCTTTTACGTGACCGAACAATTCACTTTCGATTAATTCACTCGGAATCGCAGCGCAATTTACTTCAATCAAAGGAAAATTAGCACGCTCGCTTTTTTCATGTAATTGATGCGCTACTAATTCTTTTCCTGTTCCGTTTGGACCCGTAATTAAAACTCTCGCTTCAGTTTGGGCAACTTTATCAATCATTAATTTAATATGGCTGATGGCTTCGCTCTCGCCTACCATTTCGTAATTTTTACTTACTTTTTTCTTTAGAATTTTATTTTCAACCACAAGTTGTTTTTTGTCTAAAGCATTACGAACTGTATTCAATAAGCGGTTTAAATCAGGTGGTTTTGAGATATAATCAAAAGCTCCCAAACGCATTGTGTGAATGGCCGTTTCCATATCCCCATGACCCGAAATCATGACCATCGGAATTTCGGGCTTGATTTTTTTTACTTCTTCTAAAACCTCAACACCGTCCATTTTTGGCATTTTGATATCACACAAAACCAAATCGTAATCGTTGTTTTTTATTTTGTCCAGTCCCACAGCACCATCTTCCGCCTCATCAACCTGATAGGTATCATTTTCTTCTGATAAAATCTTTACCAAAACGCGTCTGATCGCTGCTTCGTCTTCTATAATTAGTATTTTACTCATTTTTTTTTGAGGTTCAAAGGTTCAAAGGTCGAGAGGTACAAAGTTTAAAATCTTTGCCACCATATACTTTTGAAACTACATTATTTTATTAATTTATGCTCTTTGTAAAATTCTACGATGCCTTTGTTTTAAATTACAAAAGTGAGTATATTAAAAAAACCTTTATTCCTTTGCACCTCTGAACCTTTGTAATTATATAAATTAATATTTAAGCCATCTATACAATTCCTTCCATGTTGGTTTTTTGCCGTACATTAAAATACCAACACGGTAAATTTTTGCGGCGAACCAGACCACAAGGAAAAAGGTTGCAAACAATAATGATACCGAAATTGCAATTTGCCACCATGGTACGCCAAACGGAATTCGCATTAACATAACAATTGGTGACGTTAACGGAATCATTGAAAATACTACTGCAACGGTGCCGTGTGGATCGTTTACTACGGTAAAAAATCCAATGTAAACACTTAAAATAAGCGGCATTATAATAGGCAGCAAAAATTGCTGTGAATCGGTTTGATTGTCGACCGCTGCGCCAATTGCGGCATAAAATGAGCTGTATAAAAAATATCCTCCAATAAAATAAACCACAAAACCAATAATGATACTGGCAATTGGCAAATTCCATAATTCGCTAATATACATTTGTGCTGTTCCCGAAAATTCCTGTTGTGCCGAATGCATTAATTCTGGCGGAATTTTAGCTGTTGGACCAACATTTACACCAAAAAATGCCGAAGCTGCAAACATTAATCCCAAACCAATTATGGCCCAGATTATAAATTGTAATAGTCCTGCAAGGGAAGTTCCAACAATTTTACCAATCATTAACTGAAATGGCTTTACTGATGAAATGATGATTTCGATAATTCTATTGGTTTTTTCTTCGATAACACTTCTCATTACCATATTTCCGTAAATGATAATGAACATCATGATTAAGTATCCAAAAGCACCTCCAATTCCGATTTTTATTTCGTTCAGACCTTTTAAACTTTCTTCTCCTGAAGCTTTTGCCAAATGAATATTAACCTCAGCATGTGCTTTTTGAATGGCTAAAGTATCTAATTTTGCCTGCTCGAAATTGAGCTTCGTAATTTTATCAGCAATAACATCCTGTGTATTTTCTATAAAAGCAATACTTGGACTGTTATTTGAAATAAAATCTATCTTACTTTCTAAATCTTTTAAATTACTCGTTCCCGGAATAATAATTAAACCTGTAAAACTCTCTTTGACAATACTATCTTTCAAAGATTTTGTATCAATTTCAGAAAGATTTAGATACCTGTATTCTCCGTCTTTTTTATTCTGTTTTACAAAATCGTCGGCAAATAAACCTGTTTCGTCGTGAATTGCGATTCGTTTGGTTTCGGCTTTCATTGAACTTAAATAACCAATAAATCCGGCAATTGCCACAAACAGTAACGGACTCAAAAAAGTCATAACAACAAAAGACTTATTGCGCACTTTTGCAATAAATTCTCGTTTAATAATTAATGAAATAATGCTCATTTTTTTATTTTAGGTTTTAGATTGTTGACTTTAGATCTTAGATTCCAGGTTTACACACTAAAATTTAAAATCTGAAATCTAAACTTTTTCAGTAACTGTCTGAATAAAAATATCGTTTACACTCGGGATTTTTTCTACAAAATGTGTCACTTGTCCGCGTTGAGTCAGAATATGCAATAACTCGTTTGGAGCTGCATTTCCTATCTGAATATTTAGTTTTAAATCGTCATTTAATGATTTAAAATTGGCAGGCGAAACAGTAAACTTTTGTGTAATGTCGTACATTAAACCCTCGACATTATTAGTCAGGATTCCAACTTCAAAACTATTGGTTTTAAACTCGCGTTTTACATCACTGACTTTTCCCTCGATTAATTTATTTGACTTATGAATTAAGGCAATATGATCACAAAGTTCTTCAACGCTTTCCATACGGTGCGTCGAAAAAATAATTGTGGCGCCTTGTTCTTTTAATGCCAAAATTTCATCTTTAATCACATTCGCATTTACGGGATCAAAACCGGAGAAAGGCTCATCAAAAATCAATAATTTTGGTTTATGCAAAACGCAAACCACAAACTGAATTTTTTGCGCCATTCCTTTAGAAAGTTCCTGAATTTTTTTATTCCACCAACCTTGAATTCCCAAACGATCAAACCAAAAATCCAGCTGTTTTTTAGCTTCAGCTTTAGAAAGTCCTTTCATTTGTGCCAGATACAAACATTGTTCTCCTACTTTCATAGAAGTGTACAAACCTCTTTCTTCCGGAAGATAACCGATATTCTGCACATGTTTTGGCTGCAATTTTTCTCCATCCAAAATAATCTGACCGCTATCAGGCAGTGTAATTTGATTGATGATTCGAATAAGGGAAGTTTTTCCAGCTCCATTTGGACCTAATAATCCGTAAATGCTGCCTTTGGGCACATTTAATGAAACTTCGTTAAGCGCTACATAATCGCCATATTGTTTTACGACTTTATGTACTTCGAGTAAGTTGCTCATGCTGTTTTTAGAATTTTCTACGTCAGTTTGACCATTATGGCCTAGCGACTGTAAAAGTAAATAATTAGTACCGATTCTAAGTAATAATACATAAAAAACCCATTCTAAATTTACTTCAGAATGGGTTTTAAAAATTTATTTTCTCTTTTTAGAAAAAGTTTCTGTTATGAAAACATATCTTTTACTTTTTCAAAAAATGATTTTTCTGATTTTTCAGGACTTGGAACAAAGTGTTCGTCGTTAAGAGCATTTTCAAAAAATTGCTTTTGCTCTTTATTCAATGTTTTAGGCGTCCATACATTTACGTGAACCAATAAATCCCCGCTTCCGTATCCGTTAATACTTGGAATACCTTTTCCTTTTAATCTTAATATTTTTCCTGATTGAATTCCTTCTTCCAGTTTAATACGAACTTTTCCGTTGATTGCTTCAATATCTTTAGAAACTCCTAAAACTGCTTCAGGGAAACTGATATATAAATCAAAATGAATATTTTCGCCTTCACGTTTCAAAAATTCATGCTCTAACTCTTCAATTGCAACAATTAAATCACCCGGAACACTGTTTCCAGGAGCATCGTTTCCTTTGTTAGAAACTTTAAGTTGCATCCCGTCCACAACTCCTGCAGGAATTTTGATTGAAACAGTTTCATCTTCTTGAACCATTCCCTGAGCATCTGCTTCAGATGGTCTTTTATCCAGAATTTGTCCAGAGCCACCACAAGTAGGGCAAGTTGATGCAGATTGCATTCTACCCAAAATTGTGTTTGTTACACGCATTACCTGTCCCTGACCATTACAAGTCGAACACGTTTTGTATGTAACACCTTTAGCCTGAACTTTACGTTTTACTTTTACTTTTTTCTCAACTCCATTTGCAATTTCTTCTAAAGTCAATTTAACTTTAATTCGAAGATTGCTTCCTTTAGCACGACGAGGACCGCCTCCGCCTCCACCGAAACCGCCAAATCCCCCACCAAAAATATCACCAAACTGGCTGAAAATGTCATCCATATTCATACCGCCGTGACCACCGCCAAATCCGCCAGAACCATCAAAAGCCTGATGTCCGTATTGGTCGTATTTTGCTTTTTTGTTAGGATCACTTAAAACTTCATAAGCTTCTGCCGCAAGTTTAAAGTTTTCTTCTGCCTCTTTGTCGCCTGGATTTTTATCCGGATGATATTTTAAAGCACTTTTTCGGTAAGCTTTTTTTATTTCGGCAGCGTCAGCATTTTTTGAAATGCCTAGTATTTCGTAAAAATCTTTTTTCATAATTTAGGTTAAATTCCAAATCTAAAATTCCAAATTTCAATAATTAAAAAATTGACTTTCAGAATCTCATTTGCATTTTTTAGTTTCCAATAACCACTTTAGGGAAACGAATAATTTTGTCTCCTAATTTGTAGCCTTTTTCAATAACATCAACAATTTTCCCTTTTAATTTGTCAGACGGAGCTGGAATTTGGGTAATTGCCTCAGCAAAATCAGCATTAAAAGCATCACCTGCTCTTACTTCAACTTGCTCTAAACCTTTAGAAACCAAAGTGCTTTTCAATTTTTCGTGAATTAACTCAACACCTTTTTTCAAATTTTCATCGTCAGATTTGTTGATCTCTACAGTTGCTCTGTCAAAATCATCCAAAACAGGAAGCATCGCTAACAAAACTTCCTGGTTTGCTGTTTTAAACAAATCCATACGCTCTTTTGAAGTTCTTTTTTTGTAATTTTCAAATTCGGCAAATAATCTCAAAAACTTATCTTTTTCTTTTGCCAAGTCTTGAGCCAATTGCTCTTCAACACTTAATTCTTCAACAATTAACTGCTCACCGTTGGCATTGTTTTCTAACGTTACATCATCTAATTCCTGATCGAATTCTGTATTTTCCGTAGTCATATTACTTGTATTTTTAAAAATATTCTTAAACTTCATTTTCAATTCTTTCTTTTGGATTGCAAAAGTACTGCCAAATCTTATAAAATGTCAAATTGTCACGCTGTTAAAATTTAGCTGTTTATGTAAATAATTTTCTTACTTTAAAATTTAGTATAATTTTAAGACTATTACGTTTTAGTTTATGGTATATTTGAGAACAAAATTATAATCTAAATTATTACCTATCAAAATTGAATTTAAGGGTTGGCCTCGGCCTCAAAATAATTATTAATTCAAATTTACCTTATATTAAAAAAAGCTTCGCCTATTTCAGACGAAGCTTTTTTTTTGTTGTATAAATTTACCGCAAAGAACGCAAAGCTTTTTATTTTAAAGCTTTATCAAAAGACAAAGTTCGCAAAGCTTTGTGCGCTTAGATTGTGTAGACACAACTTTAATCTTAGTGAACTCTGCGAAAAACCTTTGCGCTCTCTGTATGTTATATTTTTTTAATGCTCTGCAAAATATTTAGCCTTGATCTTCAAAAACGAAAAGTTCGCAAAGCTTATTAATTGAGCTTTGCGAACTTTATATTTTTTAGAAAGTATTTAGATAAAGTCTTTGCGTTCTTTGCAGTAAAAAAATAGCACGGGCGGAGGGATTCGAACCCCCATCAACGGTTTTGGAGACCGCTATTCTACCCTTGAACTACGCCCGTAACTTAAGGTCGGCAAATTAAAAGTTTTTTTTCTTCTTTGGCAACTATTTTAAGCAGATTTAAAAAGATTTTAAGCTGATAAACGCTAACAATTCATTAAAACAATCACATCCAAAGCTTTGCGAAGTTTGCCTTCTTCTAACAAAACAAAAACTTTGCGAACTTTGTGTAAATCGTAGTGTTCTTTGCGGTTAATTTCGCCGCAATTCACGAATAAAAATCATTTTTAATCTGTAAATCTGTGGCAAAAAAACTTTGCTTTTAAAAATCTTAAGCCAACAAAGCATTTTTCAATCCCTCAAAATCAAGAGAAACCTGTTCGCCTGAAACTAAATTTTTAAGTGAATACGAATTTGAAGCAATTTCCTGATCGCCCGCAATTACTGCAAACGGAATCAAGCGCTTATCTGCATATTGAAATTGTTTCCCTACTTTTACATTATCCGGATACAATTCTACTTTTATATTTTCTTTTCTTAATTTCTGAATCGCCTGCGAAGCATATAAAGCCTCAGCATCTCCATAATTAATAAATAATGCTTTTGATGTTGCCGCAACAGTTTCAGGAAATAATTGCAACTCTTCCAGAACCAAATAAATTCTGTCTAAACCAAAAGAAATTCCGACACCGCTCATATTCTTCAAACCAAAAATTCCGGTCAAGTCATCATATCTTCCGCCTCCTCCGATAGAACCCATCGAAACGGTTTTTGGTGCTGCTACTTCAAAAATAGCTCCGGTATAATAATTTAGTCCGCGTGCTAATGTCACATCCAGATCTAATGTCGCAGTTGCTAAACCTAAAGTAGCCACATTGTCACAAATAAATTTCAATTCTTCAACACCTTTCATTCCTTCTTCTGATGAAGCCAACAATTCTGAAAGCTGCTTTATTTTATCTGAAAAAGTTCCTGTGAAATTAAAAAGCGGTTGTACTTTCACCAATGCTTCTTCGGCAATTCCTTTTTCGATCATTTCTTTTTTAACGCCGTCTTCACCAATTTTATCCAGTTTATCCAACGCCACCGTAAAATCAATCAATTTATCAGATGCTCCAATAACTTCTGCAATTCCGGATAATATTTTTCTGTTATTGATTTTAATCGTAACGCCTTCTAAACCTAAAGAAGTAAAAACTGTGTCATATAACTGAACCAATTCTACTTCCTGCCAAAGTGATTTTGAACCTACAACATCGGCATCACATTGATAAAATTCTCTGTAACGTCCTCTTTGTGGGCGATCTGCTCTCCAAACTGGTTGAATTTGGTATCTTTTAAAAGGAAATTCAATTTCGTTTTGGTGCTGCACAACATATCTTGCAAACGGAACCGTCAAGTCGTAACGCAAAGCCTTCTCCGAAATTTTTCCTGTAAATTTATTCAGCTCTATTCTTTGATTCAAATCAATTGTTTCTGCTGAATTTAATTGAAGCGATTCTATAGATTCCGGTAATTCAATTTTATTTTTATTGAAGAAAAAATTACCTGAATTTAGTATTTTAAAAATCAGGCGATCTCCTTCTTCTCCATACTTTCCCATTAAGGTATCTGAATTTTCAAACGACGGAGTTTCGATCGGCTGAAAGCCAAATTTCTCAAAATTGTTTTTTATCGTCTGAATAATATATTGACGTTTTGACACCTCTGCAGGCGAAAAATCTCTTGTTCCTTGTGGTATGCTTGGTTTTGAAGCCATTTTTATTATTTTAGATTTTAGATCTTAGATTTTAGATTCATTTTGAACGCTAAAAACTAAAACTCTTTAATATTACTTTCATTTCAAATTTAGATTTCTCAAAATCCTAACTCGACTGCAAATATCTTATTTTTTAAAATAAATATTGGCAGTTCGAAAACAAACTTGTAACAAAAAACGTATTTTCGTGACAAATTGGTCATGATGCTAAAATTATTTAAAGAAAATATCCGAATTGCTTTTGGTTCTATCAAAACACAATTACTGCGAACCATTCTTACGGTATTAATTATTGCTATCGGGATAACCGCTTTGGTTGGTATTTTAACGGTAGTAACGGCTCTTGAAAATACTGTTTCTACCAATTTTGCTTCAATGGGAGCCAATACTTTCAACATCAATCAATACGAAAATAACGTTAAAAACCGAGGAGGAAATGAACGCGAAATTATAAATCCGATTATTTCATATCCCGAGGTTGTTGCTTTCAAAAACAAATTCAAATATCCTTTTACAGAAACTTCGCTTTCGTTTACAGCCACAACAACTGCAGAGGTAAAATATTTAGATCAAAAAACAGATCCGGAAATTACGATTGTTGGTGTCGACGAGCATTTTATTTCAAATTCGGGATTAGAAACTACTTTAGGGCGTTCTTTCAACCAATTTGACATTGACAACAATACTTATTCCTGTATTGTAGGTTCTGATTTTGAAAAAGGTTTATTAAAAGACATTAACCCAATTGACAAAGTTATTTCAATTCGCGGAGCGCGTTTTAAAGTTATTGGTGTTTTAAAAGAAAAAGGTTCAACGTTTGGAAACAGTCAGGATTTACGTGTGTTGATTCCTATTCAGGTGGCACGTTCCTTATTTACTGCACCAAATATCAATTATACAATGAGCGTCATGGTTTCTAAAAAAGAACTTTTAGACGAAGCCGTTGATAATGCGACAAGTACTATGCGAAGAGTTCGTAAACTGAGTCCCGTTCGTGATAATAATTTTGGAATTGGCCGAAGCGACGATTTAATCAACAGAATTCTCGGGATAACTAAATATTTAGGCTGGGCTTCGTGGATTATTAGTATTATTACAATTTTAGGTTCATCAATTGCCTTAATGAATATTATGATTGTTTCGGTTACAGAACGTACACGCGAAATTGGTGTTCGGAAAGCTTTGGGCGCAACAAAAATTACAATCTCAGTTCAGTTTTTTATCGAAACTTTATTGATCGGACAAATTGGCGGTTTGGTTGGAATTGTATTGGGAATTCTAATTGGTTTTGCATTTGCGGCCGCAATGAGTTTTGCATTTGTGATTCCGTGGATGGCGATTTTTGCCGCTTTTGCGACTAGCTTTATGGTAGCGATAGTTTCCGGATTATATCCCGCAATAAAAGCTTCGCAATTAGATCCTATTGAGGCTTTGCGTTACGAATAGTTTTATTTATTTGAAGCAGAAATAATCATTTCATAAGAACCACTTGTCCCGCTATTCGTTACAATCTTTTGCGCCGAACCCCGGCACAAAAGGATTTCCACTACTATCGGGGCTAAATTAGAAGTTTTTAACTTTTATGATCTTCTCCTGCAATCCCGAAGCTTCGGGACAAAACCTTGTAGGTGTCTTTTTTGTTTTGATCATTCTACACCTACAAGGTTTTGGAAACCTTGCAGGAAATCATGCGGTCGTTGTCGTAAATATCTTTTCTTAATTCGATGTTTTTGAAATCCATTTTTTCCAATAACTCGGTCATTTCCTTTCCTAAATACTGATTGATTTCAAAATACAATTGCCCATCATCCTTAAGTCCGCTTTTTGCTAAAGCAGCTATTTTTCTATAAAAAATCAAAGCATCATTATCGTCTACAAAAAGTGCCAAATGTGGTTCGTAATCCAGGACATTTTTTTTGATTTCTTCTTTTTCTAAGTTACGCACATAAGGCGGATTAGAAACAATAATATCAAAATTACAAGTAAGTACATCTGTATCTAAAATATCCAAATACATAAAAGTAACATCAACATTATTATTGATGGCATTTCTTTTTGCAGTTTCTATCGCTTTTTTCGAAACATCAATTCCGTAAACTTCGGCATTTGGGAGATTTTTTGCTAAAGAAATTGCAATACAGCCGCTTCCGGTTCCGATATCTAAAACTTTTATTTTCTTAGATTTTTTTTCTTTTTTATTTTCATTTATAATCCATTCGACCAATTCTTCCGTTTCCGGTCTCGGAATCAAAACATTTTCATTTACTTCAAAATCCAAACCATAAAAATTTGTTTTCCCCAGTAAATACTGAATCGGAACTTCTTTTTTCAACTCATTTAAAAAACCACCCCAAACAGCTAAATCAGCATCCGAAAAAGTTAATTCATGATTGAGCGCCAAATCAATTTGCCTAAGCTTGTGTTTATTTTCTAATATTAAATAAAAAAAACTCTCTGCTTCATAAGCATCATAAAAAGGAGAAAGTTCTTTTATAAATTGAGTTCTATATTGTTTGATTCTCATTTCGTTTTGAGCATTTTTTAACTAAATCCAACCTTGTTATACAATAAGTATTGCAAATTAATATTTGTTACAATCTTATTTCACAATTCCTTCAACATCCAAACCGGACAAGAACTATGTCCAGTACAACCTAATGGAGCATCTAAATACTCAAAACCTGATTTTTTATATAATTTTTGAGCGGCATGCATAAAAGGCATCGTCTCTATATAACATTTTTCAAAGCCAAAATCTCTGGCCTGTGATAAGCATTTTTCCATCATTTGACTTCCAATTCCTAATCCTCGTGTTTTATGCAAAAAATACATTTTTTGCAATTCGCAAATTTTTGGATCGCCATTTTCTAAAGGAGCAATCCCGGAACAGCCTACAATTTCACCTTCATTTTCCACAACAAAATAAACAGATTGTGGCTTGTTATATTCTTCAAACATCAAATCTAAATACGGATCTGCATAAGCTGTTCCAATTTTTGGGATTTCCATTTCGTCAAAAACCGATCTTATTAATTGGGCAACTGCCTGATTGTCTTCTTTTTTAATTCTTCTGATAATCCAATTTTCCATATTTCAAATTCGTCTGATTTATTACAAAAGTAGAAATACTTTTCCGATAGTTTTATAACAAATCAGAATGTTTCACAACTATACCAAATCTATAGACAATAAAGGCAAAAATAACTACTTTTGTAAAGTGAATATACAGGAGAAATACATAAAGCGTTGCATTGAATTGGCCCAAAATGGCTTTGGAACTACATATCCAAACCCAATGGTGGGAAGTGTAATCGTTTATGAAGATAGAATTATTGGGGAAGGATGGCATAAAAAAGCCGGAGAACCTCACGCCGAAGTCAATGCTGTTCGATCTGTAAAAGACAAATCACTTTTAAAAAAAGCAACAATTTATGTAAGTTTAGAGCCTTGCAGTCATTTTGGAAAAACGCCTCCGTGCTGTGATTTAATTATTGCAAATGAAATTCCGAATGTGGTTGTAGGAACTGTCGATCCCAATGAAAAAGTAGCCGGAAACGGAATCAAAAAATTAATTACCGCCGGGGTAAATGTTACGGTTGGCGTTTTAGAAAAGGAATGCAACGAACTTAATAAACGCTTTTTTACTTTTCATAATAAAAAGAGACCTTATATTATTTTGAAATGGGCAGAAAGTCAGGATGGTTTTTTAGCTCCAGAAAAAGATATAAACCAGGACAGAAAACCCGTTTGGATTACCAATCAATATTCCAGACAATTGGTACATAAATGGCGAAGTGAAGAACAGGCAATTCTGGCAGGAACGCAGACAGTTATTGATGACAATCCAAAATTGAACACAAGAGATTGGGTTGGAAATAATCCGGTGAGAGTAGTTTTAGATCAAAATAACCGAATTTCTAAAGACAGTTTTATTTTTGATGATAGCGTAAAAACCATTGTATTTACAAAGTCTGAAAGTAAATCTACTGAAAATACAACTTTTGAAATAATTGATTTTGATCAGAATATAATTCCGCAGATTTTAGATGTTTTATATCAAAATCAAATTCAATCGATTATTATTGAAGGCGGTTTAAAAACTTTACAATCTTTTATAGATGAAAACGTTTGGGATGAAGCGAGAATTTTTATTGGCAAAACTTCTTTTGAAAAAGGAACCAAAGCTCCGTTTATTCTAAAGAAAAATGCAACCAAAACTTTCATTCAAGGCGATGAATTAATATACGTTAGAAATCATGATTGATACTATAATTTTTGACTTTGGAGATATTTTTATCAATTTAGATAAACAAGCCACTATTTCGGGATTACAAAAATTAGGAATGACGGAATGGAATTCTGAATTTGACCGATTAAATCTTTTGTTTGAAACGGGAGATATTTCGTATGATGATTTTTTGGCAGGTTTTCAGGAACAGCTTCCAAATGCCACTAAAGAAGAAATCCTGCAGGCATGGAATGCCGTTTTGGCTGATTTTCCTTTATATAGATTAGAATTTCTGCAAATGCTTTCAAAAAAATACCGTTTGTTTTTATTGAGCAATACGGATTCTATTCATATTGAAACTTTTCAAAACACAACTGGGATTTCATTCTACAGCGATTTTTACCAATGCTTTGAAAAAGTTTATTTTTCTTTTGAAATTGGAAAACGAAAACCAAATCCGGAAGCGTATCAATACATTATTAACAAACACGAATTATCTCCAAAACGAACTTTGTTTGTAGATGATAAAAAAGAAAATACAGATGCAGCCGCGGCTTTAGGGCTTCACGTTTGGAATTTACAAGTTGGTCAGGAAGATGTCGTGGATTTATTTGATAAAAAAATATTGTAGATCTTATTTTTGCCACAGATCGCACAGATTAAAATGATTTTATATTCATGACGTTTTTTTAACCGCAAAGTTCGCAAAGGTTTTACGCAAAGTTTGCAAAGCTTGAGTTGAAAAGAAGGCAATGTTCGCAAAGCTTTGTGTTGATTTAGCTTTGCGAACTTTTAAAACTTGCAAACACACAGCTAACAATAAAACCTTCGCGAACTTTGCGGTAAAATTAACTCTGTAAAAAACACTTAAACATAATTTAGAAATTTACTTTTGGAATATAACGATACGTATCAAACCATTGCTTTTGAATCTGAAGAAATACTTTTTAAGGAAAAAGGAAGTAAATTCTTTGGATATGCTTTTCCTATCGAAAATGAGGAGGCTGTAAAACCTATTATCGAAAACTTAAAAAAGCAGCATCCGCACGCTGTACATTATTGTTATGCGTATCAAATTGGTACAGCTCCAAAAATTTCTTACCGCGCTAATGACGACGGCGAACCAAGCAATACTGCCGGAGCGCCAATTTACGGGCAAATACAATCTTTTGGTCTGACTAACGTTCTTGTAGTGGTCGTTCGCATTTTTGGCGGAATTAAATTAGGTGTTGGCGGATTAATTGCAGCTTACAAAACAACAGCACAAATGACATTGGAAGTTTGTGAAATTGTAGAAAAAACAATTGATGTGCATTTCTTAATTTCTTTTGATTATAAAAACATGAATAAAGTAATGCGGGTAATTAAAGAAAAGAAGCTTGAAATTGTTTCTCAGGAAATGGAAATTGACGAAGAATCAGGTTTGCCAATTGGAAAAATAATGGCAAAAACGCGAAAAAAAAATGCCGAAATGATATTCGACATTTTTGATTTAATGTTTGAAATTGACATTAAAATTATATAATTTGATATAAAAACACAGTGCGTTTTAACAATTATACAAGCGTTTTAAATAATTCTAAAATATAATCCGGAGGGGCTGTTGGGCGACCTGTTTTTAACGAAATAAATACTAAAATAAACACCGCAGTTGTTAATAACTCATTCGCTTCATTATAGATTGCGCAGTCAAATTCAATCTTAACAGAGGACTGACTTTTGAAAGTTGTATGAATTGTAAGAAGCTCATCGTAACGGGCAGATTTTTTATAATTTATCTGCATCGAAACAATCGGTAATCCAATTCCGCTTTCTTCCATGCTTTTATACGAAATCCCTTTATTTCTAAGCCATTCCACGCGTCCAATCTCAAAATACGGGATATAATTTCCGTGATAAACAACTCCCATTTGATCGGTTTCTGAGTAACGAACACGCACTTGCGTTTGATGATTTTTCATTATTTATATATTAAAAAAAATTAATTTTAAAAAGCCTCCTTACAACATTTTTTTATAAAATTAGAGGGCAAAATATTTTTTTTTACAGAAATTTGTTCACATATTTGTTATCCCGAAATACGGAATAAAATTGCTCCATTTTTATTAGGAGAATCTTTATCAATAATAAAAAAATTTATCTGAATTTATGACTAAAACTGCTCAATCGGTATGGGAAAACTGTTTGTCCTTTATAAAAGACAATATTCAAGATCAAGCCTATAAAACTTGGTTTGAACCAATCAAATCAGTTGAGCTAACCGACAACGCGTTATATATTCAGGTACCAAGTAAATTTTTCTACGAATGGCTCGAAGAGCATTACGTAAAATTATTGAAAGTTGCGCTTACCAAAGAACTGGGAAAAAACGCAAAGTTACTCTATAAAATTAAAATGGAAAACACTTATGGCAATAAACAACCGTTTACCGAACAGTTGCCAAGTGCCAATAGAGTACCAATGAAACCGCAAGAGGTTGATGCTCCGTTTAAAAACTTAAATCCAGAACTTAAAAATCCGTTTGTAATTCCGGGAATTAGAAATTTAAAAATTGAATCGCAATTAAATGCAAACTACAGTTTTGATAATTTCTTAGAAGGAGATTCAAACCGTTTGGCTCGTTCTGCAGGTATGGCTGTCGCCAATAAGCCCGGAGGAACTTCATTTAATCCGTTATTGATTTTTGGCGGAGTTGGTTTAGGAAAAACACACTTAGCGCATGCAATTGGTGTTGAAGTAAAAGATAAATATCCTGAAAAAACGGTTTTATATATTTCTGCCGAAATTTTCACACAACAATATATTGATTCTGTAAAAAAGAATAATCGTAATGATTTCATTCACTTTTATCAGTTAATCGACGTTTTAATTATTGATGATGTTCAATTTTTATCAGGAAAATCAGGAACTCAGGACGTATTTTTCCATATTTTCAATTATCTGCACCAAAACGGGAAACAGGTAATTTTAACTTCGGATAAAGCTCCTGTTGACATGCAGGATATTGAGCAGCGTTTGCTTTCTCGTTTTAAATGGGGATTATCTGCAGAGTTACACCAGCCGGATTACGAAACTCGTATTTCGATCTTAAAAAACATTCTATACCGCGATGGTGTTGAAATGCCGGAAGACATCATTGAATATGTTGCCCGCAATATCAAAACCAATGTTCGTGAACTTGAAGGTGCCATTATTTCCTTAATCGCACAATCTTCTTTCAATAAAAAAGAAGTTACAATTGAGCTGGCAAAAAGCGTTGTAGAGAAATTTGTTAAAAACGTAAAAAGGGAAATCTCTATCGATTATATTCAAAAAATTGTGTCAGATTATTTTCAGTTGGATATTGAAACACTTCAATCTAAAACAAGAAAAAGACACGTGGTTCAGGCGAGACAATTGGCTATGTTTTTTGCAAAGAAATTTACTAAAGCTTCTTTGGCAAACATTGGTTCACAAATTGGAGATCGCGATCATGCTACCGTATTACACGCTTGTAAAACAGTTGACAATTTAGTTTCTACAGACAAACAATTCAAGAAATTTGTAGAAGACATCAACAAAAAACTAACGCTATAAACGCGCACCATGCCAGTAAAAATTTTAATGGTTTGTTTGGGAAATATCTGCAGATCACCTTTAGCCGAAGGGATTTTAGCATCAAAATTACCCAACGAAAAATTTATAGTTGATTCGGCCGGAACTGGTTCCTGGCATGTAGGTCATTCGCCGGATAAACGTTCTATCGCTGTTGCCCAAAAAAACGGTTTGTGCATTGATGGTCAAAAAGGAAGACAATTTAAAATTTCTGATTTTGACGAATTTGACTATATATATGTAATGGACAATTCGAATTATCGTGATGTTATTCATCTTGCCAAAACACCAGAACATAAAAATAAAGTTCATTTAATTCTAAATGAATTATTTCCAGATGAGAATGTAGATGTACCCGATCCTTACTTTGGCGTTTCTAACGGATTTGATAATGTATATCAAATGCTTAATGAAGTGACAGATATCATTGCAAAGAAACTCATCGAAAAACATTCTTAACTTATTTATTTTCAATTATTTCACAAGGTAATAATTGAAAATTTTTCATTTTATAATCTATAATATACAGCACATGAAACTTTTAGGAAAACTATATCTAATTCCGACTACTATGGGCGAAAGCGATCCGATGGATGTTTTACCGCAAACAGTAAAAAGAAGTATTGAACTTATAGATTATTATATTGTGGAGAACGATAAAACCGCAAGAAAGTCAATAAAAGCGGTTTATCCTGAAAAAAAACAGTCAGAATTGGTTCTTTTTACTTTGAATAAACGTACGGAGCCAAGAGAACATTTAGACTTTATTAAACCTTTATTAGAAGGAAAAAACATGGGTTTAATGAGCGAAGCCGGCTGTCCGGGTGTTGCAGATCCAGGTGCTGTAATTGTAAAATTAGCCCACGAAAAAGGAATTCAGGTTGTACCTTTAGTTGGTCCTTCTTCAATATTATTGGCAATGATGGCTTCTGGAATGAACGGACAAAGTTTTACTTTTAACGGATATTTACCAATTGATAAAGACGAGAAAAAATCGGCTTTAAAGCATTTTGAAAAATTATCACAAGATAAAAATCAATCACAAATTTTTATTGAAACACCTTATAGAAATAATAAATTAGTTGAAGATTTATTACAAATCCTAAATCCTGCAACACATCTTTGTATTGCAACAGATATTACGCTACCAACAGAATTTATTAAAACAATGCGTGTTGCCGACTGGAAAAAAATTAAGGTTGATTTACATAACCGACCTACAATTTTCATCCTTCATAAAATGTAAATCTTAAAACCATCCATTATGAAAAATTTTCTGCTTCTGATTTTGATTTGCTTTATCCAAGTTACATTTTCACAAACTACTAAAGAAGTTGGAAAACCAAACGTGAATGAAGTGTCAGACATAAAAAATGAAAATTTAGTTTATAATACTCAAGGCGTAGATGTAAAACCTGAATTTCCTGGAGGCGTAGCTGCATTTAATAGTTTTCTTGATAAAAATTTTATCAAGCCAGCAGACAAACCGAAAATGAAAGGAAAAATTTATTTTACTTTTATCATCGAAAAAGACGGTTCGTTAAGTGATATAAAAATATTAAGAGATCTTGGCTATGGAACTGGCGACGAAGCTCTTCGAGTTATCAAATTAGCCCCCAAATGGAATCCCGGCAAACATAAAAATAAAGAAGTGAGAACTTTAAATGCCGGATTGATAACTGTAAGCTAGTCATATCTTCTATTCGCTCACAAGTTTTTCCTAATAAACTTTCTAATGAGTAAACTTCCCAACATAACTACAAGTATATTCACGGTAATGTCTAAAATGGCATCTGAATACAATGCGATTAATCTTTCTCAGGGATTCCCTAATTTCCCTGTAGACGAAAGATTGACCGATATTATTGCAAAACTTGCAAAAGAAAATGTGCATCAATATACCCCAATGTCTGGTTATCCGCCTTTGCTGAACCAGATTTCAAAATTGGTTCAAAGTTCTTATAACAGAACTATTGATCCTGAAACAGAAATTTTGGTAACGGCTGGTGCTACTCAGGGAATTTTTACCTCGATTTTGGCTTTGGTAAAAACGGATGATGAAGTAGTTATTTTAGATCCGAGTTACGATTCGTATGAATCTCCGGTTTTACTTTGTAGCGCAAAACCTGTTAGGGTTGCTTTAAATGATGACTACACACCAAATTGGGAAACGATCGAAAAGGCGTGTTCGGAAAAAACGAAAATGATTATTATCAATAATCCACATAATCCAACAGGAAAAATCTTGATTCAAAATGATTTTTTGCAACTGGAAAAATTACTTTCAAAATATCCTGATATTATTGTTTTATCTGATGAAGTATATGAATACATCACTTTTGAAGAAAAACATATTTCGGCACATACTAAAAATTTCCTTTTAGATCGTTGCATCATGGTTTCTTCTTTCGGGAAATCGTTTCATATTACGGGCTGGAAAATTGGTTACACCGTTGCTCCTGAATATTTAATGAAAGAAATTAAAAAAGTACATCAATTTTTGATTTTTAGTGTCAATAGTATTTCACAGATTGCTATTAGTCAGTATTTAAATATTGTTGATGTCAATTTACTTGGAAAATTCTATCAGGAAAAACGCGATTATTTTCAACAACTGCTTCAAAATAGTCGCTTTGAATTAAAACCATGTGAGGGAACTTATTTCCAGGTTGCTTCATACACCAACATATCAGATGAAGATGATGTTACTTTTTGCAAAAAACTAATTACTGATCATGGCGTTGCCGCGATTCCTATTTCTACTTTTTATTCTGATCATAAAGACCAAAAATTAATTCGCTTTTGTTTTGCCAAAGATAATTTCACACTAGAATCAGCAGCAAAAAAATTATGCAAAATATAAAGTTTTTTAAAATTTTATAACAATATTATGCGCGCATCCTATTTTATTTAATTAATATTGTAAAAAAGAAAAGTATGAGTTATACAGATAAAATGTTACGAGACGATGCTTTAAAGGGCAAAGTTATAGTAGTTACAGGCGGCGGAAGCGGCTTAGGAAAGGCAATGACTAAATATTTTTTAGAATTAGGAGCTCAGGTAGCGATTACTTCGAGAGATTTAGAAAAGCTGAAAAATACTGCAACTGAACTTGAAACTGAAACTGGTGGAAAATGTTTACCGCTTCAATGTGATGTTCGTCACTATGAAGAAGTAGAAAATATGCTTCAGGAAGTTTTAAAAGCTTTTGGAAAAGTAGATGTTCTTTTAAACAATGCAGCAGGAAATTTCATTTCTCCAACAGAACGTTTATCTGCCAATGCATTTGATACTGTTATAGATATCGTACTTAAGGGTTCAAAAAACTGTACGCTTGCTTTTGGAAAACACTGGATTGACAGCAAACAAACATCGGCTACGATTTTGAATATTGTTACTACTTATGCCTGGACAGGTTCTGCGTATGTTGTGCCTAGTGCTACAGCAAAAGCAGGAGTTTTGGCTATGACAAGAAGTCTTGCTGTTGAATGGGCTAAATACGGAATTCGCTCTAATGCAATCGCTCCGGGGCCTTTCCCTACTAAAGGTGCATGGGACAGATTATTACCTGGAGATCTTGCCGAGAAATTTGATATGGCCAAAAAAGTGCCATTAAAACGTGTTGGTGATCATCAGGAATTGGCAAATCTTGCGGCTTATTTAGTGTCTGATTTTTCAGCTTATGTAAATGGAGATGTTATTACAATTGATGGCGGCGAATGGCTGAAAGGTGCTGGACAATTTAATTTATTAGAAGCGATTCCTGAAGAACTTTGGGATCAGCTTGAAATGATGATAAAAGCAAAAAAGAATAAATAATTACAAGTGCTTACTAAATTCAGAATATTTTATTAAAACTATACTGATTGCACAAAATCCCGTTAGTTCGCTTTCGGGATTTTTTTTATCTTTTTCACCATATAAATAATATCTTTTTAACCATATAAGCAATATAAGTTTAACTAAGAAGTGTTTTCGCTAAATATCTTGTTGCTTAAATTTACTTCTGTTACTTATATGGTTTAAATAAATAATATGTTGAGACAATTCACTTAAATTATTATTTTTGTCGAATAAATATATAACACCAAATTTATGCTCATTATTGGAATTGCAGGAGGAACAGGAAGTGGAAAAACAACGGTAGTACACCAGATTATGAATGAATTACCAGACACTGAAGTGGGCGTAATTTCTCAGGATTCGTACTATAAAGAAACCCATAATTTGTCGTTTGACGAAAGAGCATTAATAAATTTTGATCACCCGCGCGCTATTGATTTTGAATTGCTGGTAAAACATTTAAAAGCATTAAAAGAAGGCGAAACTATAGATCAGCCTGTTTATTCTTTTATTCAGCACAACAGAACAGATGATACCGTTTCTACACATCCTAGAAAAGTAATGATTGTTGAAGGGATTTTGATTTTGACAAACCCGGAACTTCGTGAACTTTTTGATGTCAAAGTATATGTTCACGCAGATTCTGACGAAAGATTAATTCGTCGTTTAAAACGTGATATTTCTGAAAGAGGCCGTGATATTGATGAAGTTTTAACTCGTTATCAAAACACATTAAAACCTATGCATGAGCAATTTATAGAACCATCTAAAGCTTTTGCAGATATTATTATTCCAAATGACAAATACAATACTGTTGCAATCGATGTGGTTCGCGCTGTAATTAATCAGCGAATTTCATAATTTTTATTGTAAATTTATTCCATAATCCCGATAGTGATCGTGACCAGCTCTCGACTATCGGGTAAAATTGAAAACTAAAATGAAAAATCCGTACAAAGACAAATCTTGGTTTAAATTTCTAGGCAATAAATATGTCTGGGTTTTACTCTTTTTTGTGGTCTGGATGTTATTTTTAGACAATTACTCCTATTTTGATCATCGTTTTTTAGACAATCAAATTAATGAACTCGAAGACAATAAAAGTTATTATAAAGAGGAAATTAAAAAGGATCAGGAACAAATCAAACAATTAAAAAATCCTGAACAAATAGAAAAATATGCCCGCGAAAAATATTTCATGAAAAAAGACAGCGAGGATATCTACATCATTCACTTTGAAGGAGATACTATTCAAGATAAAGAATAATCAGAAAAAAACACCAAATGGCTACTACCCTTTTCGACGATTTTAATCCGATTTCATCCAAACAATGGAAGCAAAAAATTCAGTTTGAATTAGATGGAGCTGATTATAACGAAACCGTAATTTGGAATTCTCCCGAAGATATTCAGGTAAAACCATTTTACCACAGGGATGAATTCTCTAAAACTGCTTCTGTAAAAACAAGTGCTTCAAATTTTAAGATTTGCCAAAATATCTTTGTTTATGATATTGAAAAATCAATTCAAAGAGCCATAAACACTATCGAAAGAGGTGCTGAAAGTTTACGTTTTACTATCGAAAACGAAAAAATTGATATTCAGAAATTATTAGAAAATCTTCCTTTAGAAAACAGAACCGTTTACTTTAATTTGAAATTTATTTCAATCGATTTCGTAAAATTATTAGATACCATTTCGATTCAGAAAAAAGCAACTTTTTACTGTAACTTAGATCCGATTGGTCATTTTGCGAGAGAAGGAAACTGGTTTTCAACATCTGATAAAAATAATTTTGAAACGATTGAAAAAATTTCAAAAGCTACTAAAAACCTTTCGCTATTAAGTATAGACTTAAGTTTATATCAAAATGCCGGCGCTAATATTACACAGCAAATTGCTTATAGTCTGGCACATGCAAACGAGTATTTAAATCGATTTCCGGATATTACAAAACCTATTGTTTTTCAGGTTTCGGTAGGAACTAATTATTTCTTTGAAATTGCAAAACTTCGTGCTTTGCGCATGCTTTTCAAATTAATTGCTGCTGAATATAATCCCGATTTAGATTGTCATTTATTAGTTACGCCAACAAAACGCAACAAAACAATTTATGATTATAATGTCAATATGCTTCGTACAACGACAGAATGTATGTCGGCTATTTTAGGCGGTGCAGATGCAGTTGCTAATTTACCTTATGATTCTTTGTATCACAAAGACAACGAATTTGGCGATCGAATTGCCCGCAATCAATTATTGGTTTTAAAACACGAAAGTTATTTTGATAAAGTAAACAATCCTGCTGACGGAAGTTATTATATCGAAAGTTTAACGATGCAATTGGCAGAAAAAAGTTTGACACTATTTAAAGATATTGAAACCAATGGAGGTTTCCTAAAACTTTTGAACGACGGAACAATCAAAAAGAAAATTCAGGAAAGCGCCAATAAAGAACAAGAGTTGTTTGATGCTAAAAAAGAAGTTTTGCTTGGCACAAATAAATATCCAAATAAAGAAGACAAAATGAAACATGATTTAGAGCTGTTTCCTTTTGTAAAAATAAAACCAAGAAAGACATTAATTACACCAATTATAGAAAAAAGGCTGGCGGAAAAGTTGGAACAGGAACGACTTGAACAAGAATAATCATTTTTCGAAGTAATTAATAACCTACTCAAAAGAGTATTTCAATGATAAGAAAAGACCTTAAACATATAAAGTTAGATGTTAAAAGTGATACGTTGCACGGAGTGACGCATAACTCTGAACCCAAAACTCAAAACTTTTTTACCGCCGAAGGAATTGAGTTGAAAGAAACCTATTCTGAAAAAGATATTGAAGATTTAGAGTTTCTTGATTTTGGAGCTGGTTTTGCACCCAATTTGCGTGGTCCTTATGCGACAATGTATGTGAGACGTCCTTGGACAATTCGCCAATATGCCGGATTTTCAACCGCAGAAGAAAGCAATGCTTTTTACAGAAGAAATCTGGCTGCAGGGCAAAAAGGATTATCCATAGCATTTGATTTACCAACACATCGAGGTTATGACTCTGATCATGAAAGAGTTGTTGGTGATGTTGGAAAAGCTGGCGTTGCCATAGATTCTGTTGAAGACATGAAAGTGCTTTTTGATCAGATTCCTCTGGATGAAATGTCGGTTTCAATGACAATGAATGGTGCCGTTTTACCTATCATGGCTTTTTATATTGTTGCTGCAGAAGAACAAGGTGTTGCAATTGAAAAACTTTCAGGAACAATTCAGAATGATATTTTGAAAGAGTTTATGGTTCGGAATACCTATATCTATCCACCAACGCCATCGATGAAGATTATTGCTGATATTTTTGAATTTACAAGCAAGAAAATGCCAAAATTCAATTCTATCTCTATTTCAGGTTATCATATGCAGGAAGCCGGAGCAACAGCCGATATTGAATTAGCTTATACTTTGGCTGATGGATTGGAATATATCAGAACCGGATTATCAACAGGAATGTCAATTGATGAGTTTGCTCCCCGCCTGTCTTTCTTTTGGGCAATTGGTATGAATCATTTTATGGAGATTGCAAAAATGCGTGCCGGACGGATGATTTGGGCAAAATTGCTTCAGCAGTTTAATCCTAAAAGTGATAAATCTCTGGCTTTAAGAACACATTGTCAAACGAGCGGATGGAGTTTAACAGAACAAGATCCTTTTAATAATGTTGCAAGAACTTGTATCGAAGCTACGGCAGCAGCTTTTGGAGGCACCCAGTCTTTGCACACAAATGCACTTGACGAAGCTATTGCTTTGCCAACTGATTTTTCTGCCAGAATTGCACGTAATACTCAAATATATTTACAGGAAGAAACTAAAATCACTAAAACTGTAGATCCCTGGGCTGGCAGCTATTATGTTGAAAGTTTGACTAATGAGATTCTTGAAAGTACCTGGAAACTTATCGAAGAAGTGGAAGAATTAGGCGGAATGACAAAAGCCATTGAAGCCGGAATTCCGAAACTTCGAATTGAAGAAGCCGCCGCGAGAAAACAAGCCAGAATAGATAGCGGACAAGATATTATTGTTGGTGTAAACCAATATCGATTAGAAAAAGAAGATCCTTTGCATATTTTGGATGTAGACAATCAAATGGTTCGAAAACAGCAAATTGATCGATTGGAGGAAATAAAATCAAAAAGAAATACAGAACAAGTAAATAAATCACTCGAAAAACTAATTCTTTGTGCCAAAACCAAAGAAGGAAACTTACTTGAAATTGCTGTTGAAGCTGCCCGAAACAGGGCAACTTTAGGAGAAATAAGCGATGCTCTTGAAACTGTTTTCGGAAGGTATAAAGCACAAATTAAATCCTTTAGCGGTGTGTATAGTGCAGCAATAAAAAACGACGAAAATTTTGAAAAAGCCAAGCAATTAGCTAATGCTTTCGCAAAACAAGAAGGAAGACGCCCAAGAATTATGATTGCCAAAATGGGGCAAGATGGCCACGACAGAGGTGCAAAAGTTGTAGCGACTGGTTATGCTGATGTTGGTTTTGATGTTGATATAGGTCCGTTATTTCAAACTCCTGCAGAAGCTGCAAAACAAGCGGTTGAAAATGACGTACATATTTTAGGCGTTTCCTCTTTAGCAGCCGGTCATAAAACATTGGTCCCGCAAGTTATTGAAGAACTTAAAAAGCATGGCAGAGAAGATATTATGGTAATTGTTGGCGGTGTGATTCCGGCACAGGATTATCAATATTTATTTGACGCCGGAGCTGTTGCTATTTTTGGCCCAGGAACTAAAATTAGCGAAGCTGCCATTAAAATTTTAGAAATATTAATTGATTAAAACCAACCATAAAAAAATCCCGAATAATCGGGATTTTTTATTTTTACATTTTTTGTTAATCGTGTATTGTCGCGTTACTATCTGCTTCAATATAAGAAAGATCATAACCTCCAAAGGCTTTCATATAACTTCTTAATGAAGTGCCGTAAGCATCTCTAAAATGTCTGTTCCCTTTGTTTCTAAAGAAGTTTTTTACCGATCCTGCGCCACCTAGATGCGCAGCAGCTAAAATTCCGGATTCAGTAATTTCGACACCGTTAATGATTTTACCTTCATACCTTTGAATTTCATTACGCAAAATCCATTTATTGATAGATAATAATGCAATAAAGGCTTTTTCTTGTAATGCAGGATCTTTTAGGAATTCTTTGTTGTTTTTCACACCGATTGCTCTCAAAGCTTTAGAACCAAATTGGTATTTTCCCATGTAGCCAAGAGAATTTACTTTTCGGTATTTTCCCTGAGATTCTTTAAAAGCAACTGCTTCTTTAAAACCTATAAGATGATTTCCGGTGTATGGAATGTTTAAGTTTTTTTCAACAGGATAATCATCCTTGTCTTGAGATGGAAGGGAGTATTCAGCTCCATCTGTTTTTTCGATTAAAAACCAAGGTTTGGTTTTTAGGTTAAAGGGTTTAAACCCCAGGCTTAAAAAAGTAATAATAACGATTAAACTTGTGTAATAATACCATTTCTTTATCATAAATTGTTTTTCTTCAAAACGCTGTCACCCTTTTGAAATTTCTACGGTGCAAAGATAAGAAATACAAAATAAGGCTGATTTTCAATATTTTAGCAATTATTAGAAAACCTAAAATTCCCCTTAATCCCTTTATTGATGCACTTTTCGGGCGCTCGATAAAAATTAAATTAAGCTGTTAAATGGCGAAAAAAAAATCTTCAAAAGCATCATTTTTATCAAATTTTTAGCAATTATGTTAAAATTGAAATAAAAAACCTACAGTATTTGGATCGTTTTTGACTTAATTTAAATGTTTTAGGCAAAATATTATCCTGTTTTTAGGTTAAAAAATCGAAGTAAAAAGGTTATTAAATTAATCTTCTTGGTAAAAAGAGCAAATTCAACATTAATTAATTGCCATTTTTAATTAAAACTTATTAATATTCATGCCTAAAATAAGAAGTTCATAAACACAAATATTGAAAATAAAAAAACCGAAGATTTTAAAACTTCGGTTCTTAAAAAATATGTTTTATACCTTTTATCTTGTTACTCCCTGACTAGCTATCCAGTCTGAGTATTTTTTTGCATTTACCTGATGCTGCTCATAAGTTGAAGCAAATTCATGATAACCAAAACGGTCTACACTTGCACAGAAATAAATATAATCATGTTTTTCAGGATTTAAAACAGCTTCAAGAGCGGTAATGTCTGGCATTGCGATTGGTCCTGGCGGAAGTCCAACATTCACGTAAGTGTTATATGGCGATTTCATTATCAAGTCATTATAGAAAACTCTTTTAATTACCTGATCAAAATCGTTCGCTTTTAGTTTTAATGCATAAATAACGGTTGGATCTGCTTGTAGAGGCATCGCTAAACGCAATCTGTTTAAATAAACTCCTGCAATTCGCGGTCTTTCATCTTTTTTTACAGATTCTTTATGAACAATCGAAGCTAAAATTGTTGCCTGAACCGGTGTTAAACCTTGTTTTTCTGCTTTTGCAATTCTTTCCGCTGTCCAGAAATTATGATACTCCTTGATCATTTTATCGCGGAATTTCTCTGCAGAAGTATCCCAGTAAATTTCATAGGTATTTGGAATAAACATGGCAAAAACATTCTCTTCATTAAAACCATTTTCTTTTAAAAAAGTAGAATCTTTTATGGCTTTCATTAATGATAAACTGTCCGCTTCGATTTCTGAACCCACTCTTCCTGCAAAATTTTCCAAACGTTCCTGATTGTTAAAAGCCAATTTAACCGGAACATTAGATCGCATTGCACGAACCAGGTCAATATTATTCATGTCTTTTTTAAGCAAAAAACGACCTGATTTTACATTTTCAGGATAGCTTCTTTTATTGGCTACCATTTCAAAATTATCGTAATTCTTGATATATGGAGCTAAGATTTTTTTTACATCTGTATAATTTGCGTCTGTTGGCACGTATACATAAACTTCTTTTTCTTCGAATTTAGTATTGGCGCTAAAAATTCTGCTAATTAAAATAAATCCGTAAATTATTAAAACTGAAATTACTGCTACGGCACTTAATGTGATGATCTTTTTTATACTCAAAGCTAAAAATTTAAATTTGTTTGTTAATTAACTGAAAAATTGCTTCATCTTGATAGTGGCCATTTAGCAAAATCCAATCTTTTTTAATTCCTATTTTCTCAAACCCAAATTTAGTAAAAAGAGCTATACTTGCTACATTTCCTACACTAATATTTGCATATAATTGATGCAAATTTAAATTATGAAACGAATATTTAATTAACAACTCTAAGGCCTCTGAACCAATATTTTGGTTTCTGTTTTCTTTATTTTGGATCACAATTCCAACTCCCGCTCTGTTATTTTTTGGATCAAATTCAAATAAATCAATCAATCCAATAGCAGGAAAATCTTCGTCCTGACAAATTGCCAAACGCAACTGTTTTGCCTCATAAATATCCTGATGTGCATTTTCAAGATATTGACGAACCAAAAAACGGCTATATGGTGTTTGTGTATTGCTGACTTCCCAAATGCTCTGATCATTTTCCATCGCATAAACGAACTCTAAATCATTAGGTTCTAATGCACGCAGATAAACAGAATCGCCTTTGAGTGTGATCATTTTAGATTTAAGATTTTAGAGTGTTGATTTTTCCATTTGGAATTTGGAATTAAAAAAATTGGAATTTTATATTTCTATTGTTCCTTTAAATACAAATTTGGCCGGACCGGTTAAGAAAACATTAGAAAAATGATCTCCTAATTTATCAAAAGAAACTATAAGCTTTCCTCCTTCAACATTTAAATTGATCGAAGTTTTATCTGTTTGTCCAGTTGCATTCATCGCGATTGCAACAGCTGTTGCTCCGGTTCCGCAAGCAAGGGTTTCATCTTCAACACCTCTTTCATAAGTGCGAAGTGAAAAAGTACTATCATCCACTTTTTTTACAAAATTTACGTTGCTTCCTTTTTCTCCATATAATTCACCATAACGAATTGCAGCACCGTTTTCTTTTACATTGTAATGTTCTAAATCATCTACAATTTGAACATGATGTGGTGAACCTGTATTTAAAAAAGTATAAGAATCTTTCTTTTGAATTTCATCAACATCAATCATTTGCAAAGAAACAATAGCATCGTTCCCTACTGATGCATGATGCAAACCATCTGTTGCAATAAAAGTAGCTTTATCATCGATAACACCTAACTGATTGGCGAATGCAACCAAACATCGACCACCATTGCCACACATAGAACTTTGATTTCCGTCAGAATTATAATAAACCATTCTAAAATCGGTTTCAGAATCATTTTCTAACAGAATCAAACCATCTGCACCAATTCCAAAACGTCTGTCGCATAAGCGTTCAATTAGTTTGATATCTTCTTTTGGGAAAAAATTAGTACGATTGTCAATCATTACAAAATCGTTGCCAGTACCCTGATATTTATAAAATTCTATTTGCATTTTTATCCTATTAATAAGTACAAAAGTACGAACTATTAATTAATGAAATGTTAATCATTGTTAAAGAGCGTTAAACCATTTTACAAAATAATTTTTTCAATTAATTTTACGTGTAAATAACTTAAACCTATATTCTAATTATGAAAAGATTTTCAACCTTATTTTTAGTGTCATTAATGAGTGGTGCTACTACTCTTGGTGCATACAAGTTATTATTTGAGAGTAACAATTCTGTTTTTGGAAAAGGAAATTCTGTTGTAACTCTTGCCCCCGACTCATACGGAAAAAATGTTGGTTTAGCAGCCGAAACTGTTGACTTTACAGAAGCTGCAGATAAAACAATTCATACTGTTGTTCACGTAAAAAATGTTTCCCGCAGGACGGTAAGCAATCCTATGCTGGAATTTTTCTACGGTTATGGGGGACAACAGCAGCAGGAACAAGTAGGAACCGGTTCTGGTGTAATTATTTCTGAAGATGGTTATATTGTAACGAACAATCACGTTATTAAGGATGCCACTGAAATTGAAATTACTTTGAACAACAAAAAATCTTATAAGGCAAAATTAATTGGTACCGATTCTAAAATGGATATTGCTTTATTAAAGATTGATGCAGATGAAAAACTTCCTTACTCGGCTTTTGCAAATTCTGACAGTGTCAAAGTTGGTGAATGGGTTTTGGCAGTGGGAAATCCATATAATTTGACTTCTACAGTAACTGCCGGGATCGTTTCGGCGAAAGCCAGAAACCTAGATACCAGCGGAATACAATCCTTCATTCAGACTGATGCTGCTGTAAATCCCGGAAACAGTGGTGGTGCATTAGTTAATACCCGTGGTGAATTAATTGGTATTAATACTATGATTTCTTCAATGACGGGGTCTTATGTTGGATATTCATTCGCAGTTCCATCAAATAATGCCCGCAAAATTATTGAAGATATTATGGAATTTGGAAATGTTCAAAGAGGAATCTTAGGCGTTGAAGGCGGTGAATTAAACAGTACCGCGTCTAAAGAATTGGGTATCTCTGAAACACAAGGTTTTTACATTAACAAAGTTACTCCAAAATCAGGAGCTCAAAAAGCTGGTCTTACAAAAGGGGATATTATCGTAAAACTTGACAACCAAAATATATCAACTTTTGCAGATCTTTCTGGCTATATTAACACGAAAAGACCAAATGATGTAGTCCAGGTAACTTATATCCGAGAAGGCAAATCAAAAGTTGTTCCGGTAACTTTAAGTAAAAATGAGTTTTTTAGTACTGAATTTAAAGGAATTGAATTAGAAAATATTGATGCTGTAGATAAAAAGAAATTCAAAATTGATTATGGAGTAAAAATTAAAAACATAACCAATGAGAATCTAATGCAATATCAAAACGAATTACAAGGCAGTATCATTTTAAGCATTGATAATGTGAAAGCAACAAATGTTGAAACGGTTTCAAAACTTTTAAACAGAAAAGATGAAGGCCAAAGTGTTCGAATTGAAATGATAAATAAAAATGGTGAAATATTTAGAATCATCATTTAATCACAGCTTTCAGCCTAAGTCTTAGTGTCAAAAACTGAAAACTGACACTGCGACCCAAAACTCAAAAAAGCCATCTTAAAAATTAAGATGGCTTTTTTTATTTTAAAATAAATGCTAAAATAGCTTACGAAATCGATTGAAATGGATACTTTTGCGCAAAATTTTAAAATAGTGAGCATTTTATTTTTTCAATTCAATCAATTATGAGTAAAAAATCTTTGTACCAAAAAGAGGTATCATTACAAGTCGACCGAAGAAGAGCCGGTGTCGAATTAATAAAAGTCATAAGTGATTTATGGTATGACAAATCAATCGAAATGGTTTTATTTAAAAATCAATTGTTAGATAAAAATGTCAGCGACATTATCAATTTACATCAATATGCGGCTGAATTTGTAGGCAAACCAATTAGTATTTTTGATTCGGTTGAAATCGCAAAAGTTATTCTATCGTTAGATTTTCCACCTGCAAAATTAGATTTAGGAAAATTGACATACGAATATTATCTGGAAGAAGACAAATATCCGGATGCACGATATTTTGTAATGGATAAATTGAAAAAAGCCAAATCTACAAAAGAAATTCAGCCAAAAGATGTTGTTTTGTATGGCTTTGGCAGGATAGGCCGATTATTGGCCAGAGAATTAATGTCTAAAACCGGAAAGGGAAATCAATTGCGTCTGAGAGCAATTGTAACCCGGGATAAAAACGATACTTCTGTTTTAGAAAAAAGAGCTTCTTTATTAAGATACGATTCTATTCATGGAGATTTTCAAGGTTCAGTAACTGTTGATCCTAAAAATAATGCTTTGATCATTAATGGTACTACGGTTCATATCATCAATGCAAATACACCTGAAGAAATAGATTATACAGAATATGGCATTAGTGATGCTTTAGTTATAGATAATACCGGAGCATTTACTACAGAAGAAGCTTTAAAAAGACATTTAACCCCAAATGGAGTAAGTAAAGTATTATTGACCGCACCAGGAAAAGGTGTTCCAAACATTGTTCATGGTGTAAACCATACAGAATACAATCCAGATCAAATTGATATTTTTTCGGCAGCATCGTGTACTACAAATGCTATAACGCCTATTTTAAAAGTTGTAGAAGATAGTCTAGGAGTTGTAAAAGGCCATTTGGAAACGATTCACGCCTATACAAACGATCAGAATCTGGTTGATAATATGCATAAAAAATACCGTCGTGGCAGAGCTGCGGCATTAAATATGGTTATTACAGAGACTGGTGCGGGAAGTGCAGTCGCAAAAGCAATACCATCTCTTGAAGGAAAGTTAACTTCAAATGCAATTAGAGTTCCGGTTCCGAATGGCTCTTTAGTTGTATTAAATCTCGAAGTTAAAAAAGCAACCTCTATAGCTGCTCTTAATAAAATAATGAAAAAATATGCTTTAGAAGGCGAACTTGTAGAGCAAATAAAATATTCATTAAATAATGAACTTGTTTCTTCTGATATTGTTGGAACTTCGGCTCCGTCAATTTACGATAGTAATGCCACAATTGTCTCTAAAGATGGGAAAAATATTGTGCTTTATATTTGGTATGATAATGAATATGGTTATAGCCATCAAGTAATTCGTTTAGCAAAATATATTGCCAAAGTAAGACGTTTTACTTACTATTAAAATAAACCAAAACCAACTATTGCTTAAAACCATCAAAAGATTTTGATGGTTTTTTGTTTTTAAATAGGCAGAACTGTTGTGCTTTTTACTTCAGATATTACAAAAACAGTATTAATCAATGAGACTTCGGGTAAAACAGACAATTTTTTTTGATGAAAATGATGATAACTTTCCATATCAGGAATTATAATTTTAAGCATATAATCAAAATTTCCAGACACATAATTACATTCTACAACTTCAGGCATATTTAAAATCGACTGATTAAAACCTTCAGAAGTATCATAGGTTTGTTTCGTAAGTGTCACCTGGCAATATACTGTCAAGTTGTTTCCAAGCTTTTTCTTATTTAAAATTGAAACATATTTTTCAATAACCCCCTCTTTTTCAAGGCGTTTAACTCTATCATGAACTGGCGTTAATGATAAATTTATTTTGTTTGCAATATCTTTTAGTGTATAGTGCGCATCTACCTGTAAAAGGCGTAGGATTTTTTTGTCAATTTCATCTAAAGCCATAACGAAAACGATATAAATAATAATTAAAAATCAGTCATTTTTTCTTTTTAAAGAATAAAAATGCATCGGAAAAAGAATATTTTTCTGTAAAAATACTAAATAAAATAATATTTTCTTATTTATACTTCATTTCTCCATAATATATTCTCTGTCTGTAAATTTGTAAAAACAATTTCAAAAAACTAAAAAAATATAACAAATGATAATAGGTGTTCCTAAAGAAATTAAAAATAACGAAAACCGTGTAGCTTTAACTCCAGCTGGTGTTTCTGAAATGAAAAAACACGGACATACTGTTTATGTACAATCTACTGCAGGTTTAGGAAGTGGGTTTAGTGATGATGAGTATGCAAATGCAGGAGCAGTAGTTTTAGGAACTATTGAAGAAGTTTATGCAATTGCAGAAATGATTATTAAAGTAAAGGAGCCAATTGCTTCTGAATATCCATTAATCAAAAAAGATCAATTACTTTTCACTTACTTTCACTTTGCATCTTCAGAACCATTAACTCATGCTATGCTTGAAAAAGGTGCTGTATGTTTAGCTTATGAAACAGTTGAAAAAGCAGATCGTAGTTTACCTCTATTAGTTCCTATGTCTGAAGTTGCTGGTCGTATGGCTATTCAACAAGGAGCAAAATATCTTGAAAAACCATTAAAAGGAAGAGGAATTCTTTTAGGAGGTGTACCGGGTGTTCCGCCTGCTAAAGTATTAGTTTTAGGTGGAGGTATTGTAGGAACTCAAGCTGCAAAAATGGCAGCTGGTCTTGGTGCTCAAGTAACTATTATGGATTTAAGTTTGCCACGTTTACGCTATTTAGACGATATTATGCCTGCTAACGTAAATACAGAAATGTCTAACCACTATAATATTACAAAAGCAATCGCTACAGCTGATTTAATCGTTGGTGCGGTTTTGATTCCGGGAGCAAAAGCGCCTCACTTAATTACTCGTGATATGCTTAAATTAATGCGTCCGGGAACTGTTGTTGTTGACGTTGCCGTAGATCAAGGTGGTTGTATTGAAACTTGTACTCCAACAACTCACGAAAACCCAACTTTTATCATTGATGATATCGTTCACTATTGTGTAGCTAATATGCCAGGGGCTGTTCCTTACACATCAACTTTAGCTTTAACTAATGCTACTTTGCCATACGCTGTACAATTGGCAAACAAAGGATGGGAAAAAGCTTGCAATGAAAATGAAGAATTGAAAAAAGGTTTAAACATTGCTAACGGAAAAATCCTTTATAAAGGAGTTGCTGAAGCTTGGAATTTACCTTTCAACGAAGAATTAGTGTTAGCAAACGCATAGTGCTGACATTAAAATAAGTGCTTACTAAACACTCAATTTTAAAAGGCTTTTCTTAATTGAAAGGCTTTTTTTTATGGCATAAAAAAACCTGTCATTTAAAATGATGACAGGTTTCTAAATGTCTTATTTTTTCTCCTCTTTCTTTTCATCCAAAACTTCCTGCAATACTTTTGCTTCAGTTCCATTTGGGAAAGTGACTTTAATTTTCTGAGCTATTGTTGGTGCAATTTCAGTAATTGCTTTTTTATCATAAGATTCTCCTTTTTTGATATGCCAACCAAAAAATATAGCTGGAACATGAGTATCGTAACTATAAGGTGTTCCGTGTGAAGTTCCTGTAGTTGCATATTCGATATCACCAGGTTTATCTACTATAACTATATCTCCATCTTGCGTAACGTCATATCCTTTAGCAACAAAATTTAAATAGTAATCATTTCCGGAGTTAGCTAAAATTTCTTCTTCTGTATAAACTTTTTTTACTTGTGGCTGAGTAATTAAAAAATCTTTAAAAGCTTGTTTTACTTTTAATAGTTCTAAACCTTTTTTTTTAATAATTTGTTTATTAAAGTATAGATTGAAATTAGAATAATTTAAAACTAAATCCACACCAAATGTATTAACAGAGAAATCTTGTAAACTCTTTTTAACGTCTTTTGATGGATAATTATCAACATTGTATTTGTGATCTTTTAAATAGATCACGTTCTCAGCTCCAGCGTGATCAGCTGTCAAAAACAGTAAATAATTATCTTTTCCAACTGTTTTATCCAAGTAAGCTAAAAAGTTTGCTATAGTTTGATCTAATCTTAAATAGGTATCTTGAAGCTCCATAGAACGAGGTCCCAATAAGTGTCCTACATAATCTGTCGAAGAAAAACTAACAGTTAAAAAATCAGTAATATTATCTTTACCTAATTCTTCTTTTTCGATCGCCTTCATTGCAAATTCAGCCAATAAATCATTTCCATATGGAGTAGCTCTAATGATTCCGGCATCATTCTTCTCATACATTGTTTTCAAATCATATGGAAAAACTGGCGCGGCACTACCATAAAGTTTTCCTTCATATGGATTATTGTCTGCCAGACTTTCATTATAAGTTGCAGCGGGTTTATATAAATCCCAGCCTTTGTTAATATAAGGCATATAATGTTTCTCATTATTAAACTGAGTAACCCATTCCGGTAATTTTTCACCATAAAAAGTACTTGAAATAAAAGCACCGGTTTTACTATACCAAAATGCCCAATTGGCGAAATGACCAGCCGGTAAAATTGCTCCGCGATCTTTAAGACTCATTCCAATTACTTTTCCTTGAAAATTAGTAGCCATTCTCACTTCGTCTGTAATTGTAGTGCTTTGAAGATTTTTCGGTGACATAGCTCCTTCTTCCACCGTTCCATCTCCTACTGTTTTCACTCCTGAATCATCAGTACAGTACATATCTTTTCCAAGTGTTCTACTAAACCACTCATTACCTACAATTCCATGAGTAGAAGGTGTTGTACCTGTATAAATTGAAGCATGGCCCGGAGCGGTATATGTTGGCATATAATTGTAATGCATATTCTGAAAAACATATCCATTATTCATTAACCTCTTAAACCCATTTGGAGAAAAATCATCTGAAAATCGATATAAATATTCCATTTTCATTTGATCGACTACGATACCTACAACTAACTTAGGGCGTTGCTGAGCACTTAAATTTGAGATAACAAATAATGTCAGCAATACAATACTTTTTTTCATATTTCAATTATAATATTATAATACAAAAATACAGTTTAGCATTCAATATGGCTAATTCGCTATAATTTAAAACTCAAAATTGACTTTAATTTAACAGAATATGAATGATTGTATAAATATTATTGGCGCGGCAAATGAAAAACTCTTATACAACAAAAAATCCCCATCAAATGAATGATGAGGATTCTTCAAAGAAAGGCGACGACATACTCTCCCACATAACTGCAGTACCATCTGCGCAGGCGGGCTTAACTACTCTGTTCGGGATGGGAAGAGGTGAGCCCCGCCGCAATAACCACCTTAAGAAGTTATAA
>Ga0307411_10000015_pt1 | contig 129351 bp, 113 predicted proteins | sample DK1Ometagenome_2_FD_203712 | JGI IMG/M metagenome (GOLD analysis project Ga0307411, IMG submission 203712) | Maize rhizosphere microbial communities from greenhouse at UC Davis, California, United States - DK15-O-1 | ecosystem: Host-associated > Plants > Roots > Rhizosphere > Soil | place...
CAATTAGTGATAAAAGCGACTTAACAGAAACTTTATTTCTCATAAAATGAAAATTAAACAAACTAATTTATGAAAATATTTCAAAGAACATTTTTTCTTCCGAACACTTATGTTTTAAAAACCTGTCGGATTTCACTAACAAACACCAAAATCTTAACTAAAAATGAAAGTTATTTTCTAATAATTAATTTTTAAGTTAAACATCAAAACTTATCTTTGTAAATCATTTAAAAATTATCTTATAATGGTTTGGATTTTATTTTTAGTAGGCGTTGTACTTATTCTTGCTTTAGACTTAGGAGTTTTTAATAAAAACCCTCATATTATTAGCACCAAAGAAGCAAGCAAATGGACCCTGATTTGGGTTACACTTTCATTTTTATTTTCCGGAGTAATTTACTGGCTTTATACTACAGATTATATTGCAAACCCTGACGGATTGAAACCTGCAGTTGCTTCTATGAAGTTTATTACAGGTTATTTAATTGAACTTTCTTTAAGCGTTGATAATATTTTTGTTATCGCTATTATTTTTGCTTCTTTCAAAATACCACAAAAATACCAGCACCGTGTTTTATTCTGGGGAATTATTGGCGCCGTAGTTTTCCGCGGATTAATGATTTTCTTCGGAGTTATGCTGATCAATAAATTCACTTGGACAACTTATTTATTTGGTGCTTTCTTATTATTTACAGCAATAAAAATGTTGTTTTCTGGTGAAGATGAAGACTTTCATCCAAAAGATTCTTTCATATACAAAGCCTTAGGAAAAGTAATCCCAATTACTTCTGAATTTGATAAGGAAAGATTTTTCATTTTAACCGAAAAAGGAAAAAAAGCTGCTACTCCTCTATTCGTTGCTTTAATTGTAATTGAAGTAATGGACGTTCTTTTTGCAGTAGACAGTGTTCCGGCGATTCTGGCTATTACTTCAGATCCGTTTTTAGTATTTAGTTCGAATATTTTTGCCATTCTTGGTTTGCGTTCTATGTACTTTTTCCTTGCAAATATGCTGGCAAAATTCAGTTATTTAGAATACAGCTTAATCGCAATTTTAAGTTTCGTTGGATTAAAAATGTTGCTTCACGATTGGATTCACGTTCCGGAATGGGCTTCTTTAGGATTCATCGCACTTTCTCTTTTAGTTGGAATCTTGGTTTCCCTTAAATTTGGAGAAGAAAAGGAATTGACAGATTTAGATCAGGAATAATTTTTCTAGACATATATTCATAAAAAAAGGAAATCTTACGATTTCCTTTTTTTATTTACAAACATCAATAAAATAAAAATATACTTATAATTTAACTTTTAAAAGTAAGCTTATACTTGATTTATTTATTATGTTTATCTCATTATAATTTTAAAATTTTATCATGAGAAAAAACTACATTTACCTCGTTTTATTGCTTCTATTACATATTTCAGTTTTTGGGCAAAAAGTTACTCTTATTCCAACAACTGTAAATGGTGCAAGTTTTAGCACCGGACCTATTAATTTAGCATCGGTGCCATATTCTACAATTTCACTTGGCGTTAAAGTAGAAATGCCGGCCACTGCTGCACCCGGAGATAATGGCACTATAAAAGTTTATTTTTCTAAGGGAGCTGCATTAGGATCTAATCTTGCTATTGGTGGTGACGGCGGTACCTTATATTTTGGCGGAGGAAAAACTGCTACCAAAAGCTTTATTATAAACCTTAATTGGACAGATTTTCCAACTTCCGGAGGATTCATATTTGCTGAATACAGAAGTGGTGCATCTTATGTGAGTTCAAATATTTCTGTCGTTAAAAACACGACAATGACCGGCGGAACAACCCTAAACCCTCCTGCAGATGCTCCGAATCCATCTAATATTGCAAATACTTTATGTTGTAATCAAACTATTAGACAAGGCGATAAACCAGCACCAGTAACAGGATCTCAATATCTAAATCCATATAGTGGATTACCATATGGAATTAATAGTCAATGGACAAACACAAGTAATGGTGAGTCTCCAAAATTAGATGATGCAAACAAGATATTGCATTTGGATTATGCTACTGAATTAAAAAACATCGTAGTTACAAGAAAACTTGGTTACAATTATGGTGGTCAATTCCCAAATAAAAGTAATGATGTGACTATTACTGTCGTCCCTTCACCAATACTTACAAATGAAATTTCAATTGATGCTCCAATTAATTCTGATGGTTTTGCTGAATTAATAAATACTAACAATTCAAAACGCGTAACAGGCACCAGATATACAGGCTTGGTAAATTTAACTATTTTACAAGATCCTTTTCACACTTCTCAAAGAGGGGATAGTTTTACGGATATTGAAAAATTTGAATGGGAATATACTAAAATAAATATTGGATTAGTAGGATCTAAAAATTGGACATCAATTAATGGTCAAAATGATTATTTTATAGAATCTTTTAATCCTTCTGATATTTCAACGACAGAAGACAACTACTATCTATTAAGAAGAATTGCTATCTATCAAAACATAAAAAGAGTTAGTAACACTTTGAAAATAGTTTTACGAACTATTCGCAAAAACAATACTATTTGCTGTGATCAAACTCTCGTAATATCAGCTGCAAATACTATTGATCAACCAACTCTTATTACAGGCTCAGATGCAACACCTGAAAACGGATATCTAAAATATCAATGGCAAAGTCAATCTATTGATTCTAACAATGGAGGAAAAATTAGTAATTGGTCAAATATTGTTGGAGCTACATCAAAAGATTATTTACCTCCTGCCCTTCAACTTGTTCCAACAGATAGAAGAGGGCAAACCATTTGGACTACCCCAATAACATACAATTATAGACGTATAACTGAACCACAATATTATGATGGTCAATATTCTTATAGTAACGAAATTAATTTAACTTCTTCACTTTCTTCATCTCCTCCATCTTCACCAGTATCTCCAATAATTATTTATCCAAATCCAGCTACTTCTGTTATAAATATTGAAAACACAAACACAAGAACATATGGTGGTAATTTAGCTGATTCCTCAATTAGTATTCTAAGTACTACAGGAATACCTGTAGCTTCAAATAATTTTTCAATCATAAATCCAAATTTAATAAGTGTAAACATTTCAAATTTAGTCATCGGAACTTATTTTATTAATATTGAATCTTATAGAAGTGGAAGAAGAAATACTGAACAATTTATATTCATAAAAAATTAAAATTAAAAAAAAAGGAAATCTCACGATTTCCTTTTTTTACTTGAAATTAATAGTAAATTACAATTTAATCTCTTGTATTTGACTTTCTTTAAGATTCATTTTACTTGTTACATCTAAATAACTACTTTTATTAACAGAAGCAGCAAAATCAGCAGGGACTACGACAATTCTAAAAATTTGATTAACTCTATAGTCAGCAGGGATGGTTGCAGGATTATTTCCATCTAGATAAATATCCACATAATCTTCAGTGAAAATATATTTCAAAGAAAAATCTCTCGTTCCATCAGCTAAATAATAGGTTTCCGGCAAAGCTTGCCAAACTGGTTTATTTGCGCTATCAACACCATCAAAACGATACACCAAAACTACATCAGACTCAATCAATCTTGTAGGAAAATCAAATCCAACAGTATAATTATTAGTTGAAGTAAAATTATAATAATTGCTAGATGTGTTTTCATAAACAGTTCCAACAATATTAACTCCTGGCTCTCCAGGAGGCCCTTGATCTCCTTCACAACTTGAAAGCGCAACTAATCCAACAACTGCGAATAGTATAAATATCTTTTTCATAATTTTTATTTTTTATGGTTATATACATAAAGGTATTTCAAAAATCAAACCAAAAAAAATATTTACATCATTCTTTGTTAAAAATTTCCTTATTTTTTCGCAACCAACTGATTCTTAAGTAGAATTTTATTAAAAAATAATACATGATATGGCAATGAATTTTCCCAGTAATCCCAAGTATGAGCACCTGGCCTTTCTATGTAATCATGTTCTACCTTATTATATACCAATCTTCGGTGTAATTCTTTATTGGGTTCTATTAAAAAATCATCTACTCCGCAATCTATTATTAAAGGTAATTTGTTTGCTTTTATTTTGTCGAGCATATTGATAACCGCATATTGCGCATACATTTCAGAGCTATCACTTTTATCTCCAAAAACGGGCTGCATTAATTTCACGACTTGCGCAGATGAATCTCTGTTTAACATTACACTCATATCTACCGCCCCGCTCATACTTCCGGCAGCGCAAAATAAATCGGGATGTTTGGCAGATAAATACAAGGCACCGTGTCCGCCCATAGAAAGCCCGGTTATAACTCTTCCGTTTCTATTGCTAATTGTTCTGTATGTTTTATCGACTTTCTGAATCACTTCCTGAGTAATAAAAGTTTCAAACTGACTCCCTTTATTTACCGGACTGTCTAAGTAAAAACTAAAAGTTTCTCCTTCGGGCATTACAATAATTATGTTGTATTGATCTGATAAACTTTGTACTAATTTTTTGTTTGGAGTATTTTTTAACCAATCGCTAAAATGACCGTAAGCACCATGTAATAAATACATTACCGGAAATGCTGTTTTACTTTTATTATAAGAATTTGGCAATACAACGGCAGCTTTATAGGTTTTGCTCATTGCAGTACTAGCAATTTGTAATGTATCTACTTTTGCAGCATAACTCATAGAAGAAACACACAGCAATACAGCAAATACAAGGAATCTAAAGTTTTTCATATTGATATTTTTTCTGATTAGGGATTGTAAATATACCTTTTTCCAAATAAAATATATGAAAAATCCGACCGGTTTTTAGAAGATTAGAATTTAAACTTTAGTCTGTTTTTTTTTGCCACAGATTAAAGGATTAAAAGATTTTATTTCACATGGATTTTGCAGATCGAGCAGATTTGAATTGATAATCATCTACCAAATCTTTTAAAATATGCTAGAAAAACAAACAAGAGAAATTTAAATGTTTAAATTCACATTATACAATTAGTAAAAATCGTAAAATTTGTGGCAGAAAAAAAACCACATATTAAAAAATCTTTAAAATCTTTTAATCTGTGGCATTAAATTTTAAACGAATCTGTGGCAAAAACTATTTAATAATAATCTTATGTTCGTTACGGTATTGCGAAGCGCTTTTACCGGTATATTGTTTAAACGATTTACTAAAGTGACTAAAATTATTAAATCCGCTTTCGTAACATACTTCGTTGATGGTGATTGGTTTTTCGGCCAAAAGTTTTGAGGCATGAACCAAACGATATTCATTAACAAACTCTGTGAATGTTTTGTTTGATATTTTTTTAAAATATCTGCAAAATGAAGGCGTTGTCATACTAACCAAACTCGAAACCTCATCTATAGCAATAGATTCCTGAAAATGATCTTTTACATAGTTAAAAACCACATTGATTCGGTCACTGTCTTGCGTATTTAATTCCATAGCAAAACCATCAGCATTTAATATTGTATATTCTTCTGATGAATCTAATTCATCTAAAATACTCAAAAGTGTCAGCAAACGTTCAAACGGAAGCTGATCATCCATCATTTCAATTTTTTTACCTATTCTCTTTTTGGTTTCTCCACCAAAAGCGATTCCTCCTTTAGACTGAGTCAGAATATTTTGAACCCTTTTCATTTCCGGTGCAGCAAAAAATCCACTACCCAAAAAATCAGGTTTAATATGAATCACGGTTTCATTTACATTTCCTGTTTGTTCATTGGTAAAACCACAATGAGGTAAATTAGAACCTATCAGAATCAAACTACCATTTGTATAATAAGAAACATGGCTTCCTATTTGTCTCTTTCCTGCGCCACCATTAATATAAACCAATTCAATTTCGGGGTGATAATGCCACAAATGAGACTTAACGTTCGTCTTTTCAGCATGTTTGGTATACGTAAAAGAACTTCCGTATGAGTTGGATATCACTTCGAGAGCTGGGGCGATGGTCTTCATGATAAAAGTCTTTAAAAAATAATAGCAAATTTAACAAAAACACCTACAATAATTCATATTTTAACCTATAACGGTTTCGTAACTGAGAATATTGCACAAAAATGATCTAGTTACAAAACTTGAAATTATCAACACTTAGTCGTTTTTTTCATGACTCGTATTTTTATTGACTTTTTTTTTAATATATCGTATTTAATTCTGTCTTTTTATAAATATATACCATTATTGTAAGAATTTTACATGTTTAGTAAGAATGTTAATTTTTTAAAACATTGAAAAATAATAGCTGAATTAACTAAAACACCTAAAATAATTCAAATTTTAACCTATAACGGTTTCGTAAATGAGAATATAGCACATAAATTGGAAAATAGAGTTGTGATAAAAAGCATATAACTGAAGTAATTTTACATCACACAAATGAACTAATAATTTAAAAGAAAGACAATCATGAAAAAGATTATAAAATTAAGTTTAGTATGCGCAGTGCTTTTTTCAGGAATGAGTACTTATGCAATTGATGGAAATGAAGATTTTAACCTTCATGTATTGAAAAACGGAAAAGTAATAACTTTTGGTTTAAACCAGACTCAAAAAGCTAGTTTAGCTATATACGATAATGAAGGTACTTTATTCTATTCTGAAAATGCTTCAGGTAAAGATGGAATTTTAAGAACTTTCAGTCTGCAAGATTTTCCTAACGGAACTTATTTCTTAGAAATTCAAGACAATGCAAAAAAAGTAAGATATGAAATTACTGTAAATGATAATGTTACGACTTTATCTCCAAAAGCAATTTCTGCAGTTTACAAGTCATCAGATAAAAATACAAGCGTAGCAGTACGCTAAAAGAGTTTATACTTTTACAGTATAAAAATGAGGTTAGATAGTTAGTAAAGTAAAAAACAATTTTTTGTTTTGAAACAGCTCTTTGTGGTTATTGAGCTGTTTTTTTTTGTTTTATACTTTTTTGCCACGAAGGCACTAAGACATAAAGTTTAATTATTAAGCTTTGCAAACTTTGCGTAAATCTTGCACTCTTCGCGGTTAAATTTCACATCTTTATTTTGTAAGAAATTAAATAAATACATGTTATCTAATTTTAAACAAAACGTTAGAAAATAATAATCATATTAACAAAAACGATAAATATAATTCAAATTTTAACCTATAACGGTTTCGTAAATGAGAATATAGCATCGAAATCAGCAAATAGAGTTGTGATAAAATCTGTAATACTAAAGTAATTTTACATCAGAGAATTAGAACTATTAATTTAAAAAAACTAATACGATGAAAAATTTAAAATTAAGTTTAGTATGCGCAGTGCTTCTTTCAGGAATGAGTACTTACGCAATTGATGGAAATGCCGATTTTAACCTTCATGTGTTAAAAAATGGAAAATTAATATCGTTTGGTCTGAATCAGGTTCAAAAAGCAAGCCTGGCAATTTATGATCAGGACGGAAATCAGTTCTATTCTGAAACTGCTTCCGGTAAAGAAGGAATCTTACGAACTTTCAGTTTAGAGGATTTTCCTGACGGAGTTTATTTCCTTGAAGTTGAAGACAATGCAAAAAAAGTGAGATACGAAATTGTGGTAAACAATTCAATTACTACTTTATCTTCAAAAGCAATTTCTACAGTATACAAATCATCAGATAAAAATACTAGCGTAGCAGTACGCTAAAAAACTTTTATACTCTACATACAGTATAAAAATGAGGTTAGATAGTTAGTAAAGTAAAAAACGTGATTGTTTTAAAACAGGTCTTTGTGGTTATTGACCTGTTTTTTTATGCTTTTAATTTTACCGCAAGGATGCAAAGGTTCCGCAAAGTTCGCAAAGTTTATTAATTAAGCTTTGCAAACTTTGCGATTTTTCATTGTGCCCTTTGCGGTTAAATCTCAATTTACATTTGTAAGAAAAAACCAAAATACAATATCTCTGATTTTAAACAAAATGTTATAAAATATTAACCATATTAACATAAACGATAAATATAATTCAAATTTTAACCTATAACGGTTTCGTAAATGAAAATATAGCATCGAAATTAGCCAATAGAGTTGTGAGAAAAACAGAACTACATAAGTAATTTAGCATCAGAGAATTAAAGCTAATAAACTAAAAAACTGACGTTATGAAAAATTTAAAATTAAGTTTAGTATGTGCAGTACTTTTTACAGGAATGAGTACTTATGCAATTGATGGAAATGAGGATTTTAATCTTCATGTATTAAAAGGAAATGGAAAGCTAATTACGTTTGCCCTTAACAAAGTACAAAAAGCAAAATTAGCAATTTATGATGGAGACGGTACTCTTATTTATTCTGAAACCGCTTCTGGTAAAGATGGAATTTTGAGAACTTTTAGCTTAGAAGAATTTCCGGAAGGAACTTACTTTTTAGAAGTTGAAGACAATGTAAAAAAAGTGAAATATGAAATTACAATTAATGACGGAACTTATGTTTTATCATCAAAAGCAGTTTCATCAGTTTATAAGGCAGGTTTTTCTGCCAAAAATACCAGCGTTGCCACACGCTAAAAAAGTTATACTGTTATAGTATAAAATTGTGAAGTTAATTTGAAGATATTGTTTTAAAAAACAGCTCATTGTGGATATTGGGCTGTTTTTTTATGCCTAAATTTTAATAAAGAAACCAACTCGATTTTTTTTTGAAAAACTATTCTTAATAAATGAATACAGGCCGTATAAGCGGCATCAAAAAAAGTTTAAAGCAAAACATCCAGAATCCCAACAAATACGTACATAGTTCAAACAAAGCACAGAAAGAGTTTTAATTCAGCAACTTATGTCTTTAAAAAATAGATTTTTTTGCATAAAATTCAAATTGTATTTGTTAGTTTTACACCTCCACGATTAATAATTAATTTAAAAAAACATGACAAAGTTTACCAAAATGGGCCTGGTTGTTGCCGTATTTTTAACAACTATCTTTACTTATGCAATTGACGGAAAAGGTGATTATATCTTGTATATAAAAACCGGAAATGGAAAAGTAGTAAGCTTTACCTTAAATACCGTTGAAAAAGCAAATTTTTCAATTTTAGACGAAAACAATACTTTGTTGTACGCAGGAGTTCCAGCTGCAGATGAGGACAATTTAGAGGTTTCAAAAACTTTAAGTTTAGAGGCTTATCCAGCCGGAACTTATTATTTACAATTGAACGAAAATGGTAAAGTAGTAAAACACAAGATTACAGTTTCAACAAAAAAGGTAAAAACAGTTGTGCTAGATGAATCAGTAAACGAAAGTCCTGCATTTCGTCGTTAATCGTTGTTTGCCTCAAACGTAAAGCATCAGCCGCGGCTGATGCTTTTTCATTTATTCTATTTTATTTCTTATCTCTTTAGCATTCAAGGACGTTACTACTTTTTGTCCTGTTTTAGATTCTAATTCTTTTAAAGCAACATGGGCAACATTACCACCTTGTTGAGCAACCTCTTTATTTCCTTCAAAGTTTTCTGGTTTTATTACACCCGAAATCTCTTTGGTTGATGCTTCAGCCAACATATTTAAAATCAACTCAGTATTTGTCATATTATCTCTCAGATTTTCTTTCTTTAATCCTTTGAGCATTTTATATTCTTTAGTTGTTTTTCCAGACCAGGCATTCGAAATAATATCAGTTAATGTTGCAAATTGCGTTCCTTCCTTAACACCTCTATCTTTCCATTCATTAGTTAATTCTTTACGTATTTCTATACTTTTTAAGCGCTGATTTATCCAGCTTTCTGAATATCCTAATTGCAAATATTGCTCTAAAGCTCTATCTATCGAAAGTTCCGGATCTTGCATTTCATCTAAACGTTCTGAAGCAATTTGAGCCAACCATAATTTAAAAGGTTCTGCTTTTGGAGATGGAATCGATTGTATCAAACGAAATAATTGCTCTGTATCAGCTACATCGGTTACACGCATTTTACCGTCAATTGCTTTCATTTTCAAACCGTGACAATTCGTCACGGTTTCATTCCCTTCTGCTTTTAAGCGTTGTTTCAATTTACGCCAATATGCAGTAGCATCAATGCTTTCCGTTAAAACCTGGATAATATCAACAATAGAAAAATACCATTTCTCCTCATCCTCACTCCAAATAGTTCTTACTTTTCTTTCTTCAAATATTTGTATAATTTCTTGTGGTTCCATCTCTAATGCAATCTAAAAAATGCGTTGTGTTTGTTTAAATATCCTGCCTTAAAATTAAAGCATTTTTACCTGTAAATGTAATAAGAAAAATAATTAAGAAAAAACTTATAATTTATTTTGTTGAATAAAAAAAACAGCTCGAAACCAAGCTGCTTATTACAAAAATATCTTTTAAAGAATATTATTTCCCTTTTAATAATTTTTCTAAATATTCGATTTTATCTTTTTCCGCCTGAAGCAAACGTTCGTAAAGTTTTTTATTTTCTTCTACCGTTTCCATTAATTTATCTAATGGATTAAAAGTGCAATTATTATTATTTCCAAAATGGCTATTGTTTACAGCTTCATTAAAACTATTGAAATAATTAATCACGCCTTCTTCCGAAAAATTCTTAATTGCTTCCACCGTTACACCAAGTGCTTTTGCCACTTCAATTAGTTTTTCTTCGTCAATCGTTTCGCTATTTTCTATGGCCGAAATTGCTTGTTGGTTTGTTCCTAAAGCCTGTGCCAAAGCTTCCTGTTTCATATCTCGAAGTTCACGAATACGGCTTATTTTTCGCCCTATATGATTTGGTTTTGTTAGTGTGCTCATAATTCAAAGATAATAATTAAGTGTAATAACTGGCAAAATGTAAAAAACATATTTAGCGCTGTACAATACGGCAAAAAATGATTTGCTACAGTATAATCTATCGCTTTCTTCGCCACGTTAAACAAAAGTACGATTTTTCTTTCTATAATAAATTTTGAAAGTGAAATTGTAAAATGATCAATCGATACAATTTAAATGATATACACGCCATGGAAAATGAAATCAAAAAACTAGAAAATCTTAAAATATTAACTGCCCGATATTGCAATACGCTAACGCCATCCCCTGACCAAAAAGGAACTTACACGGCTAAAATCAATATGCTAAATTATTATGAACTTGCAGCAACAATTACCGAAATCCTAAAGTTATGCATTATAGCACTAGATTATGATGCGCACAAACCGGAAACTACAAAATATTCACCTATTAATGTGGGGCTAATTTTAGAAATGGTTTTAGAACTGTTTCCTACGGATGAATTTGAATTGATTACTGAGATTAATGAGATGCTTGGTGGGTCTTAAGTAAATGAAAACTCTTTCAATTAAATATTGCTATTTGTTGTATTTGCTGGCGCGAGCGTCCCGCTCGTGAACGTGATGAATATGTAAACTTTTTTCAGGACGAGACAATATAAACTTTGGGCTCACGAGCGGGATGCTCGCGCCAGCAGGGGTAATTAAAGTTGGAATTAAACCAGAAACAAATATTATTACAATATTTACAAGAAATATCCATATACTTTTTTTATTTAAATATAATATTTTTCCTGCACTTTAAATTTTTCTTCCAACAAACAAAAAGACCTCTCATTTCTGAGAGGCTTTCTAAATCTAAAACAGTAAACTATATATTGCTTCTATGTTATTTTCCCTTATTTCAATAAATATATTAATTTTTAGTCAACATTAGCTAATACTATTTTAAATATAAAAAATGCATCAATCAGGGGTAGTATCCGTTTCTTTTTAGATGGGCAAAAACATCCTGAGTGAAACCTTCAATATTTGGATTTAAAATTAAGTTGTCCATTATAACTTCTATTGGTTTATTATCTTGGAATTGAACTTCGTGATTAAGAAATGCGTTTTCAACAAATCTTTTAATATCAGCCAAGTCTTTGGTTTTATTTTCTATTACAAAATTTGAAAAATATTCAGATAGATATCCAACTGCTTCATTTTTTGAATTTATTTCTAAAAAATGTGAAGCAATCCTAAACCCATATCTGCAAGCATCTTTTATACCGTCAGAAGCTGGAAATAACTCTAATACTATTTCTACATTAGATTCCATTAATGGTTTTGTTTTTAAAATCTCAATATTAAAATCTAACCGTAATATTTTAAAATCAGCATTGTATATTTTCATATTATTTGATTAAGTTAATATTATGCATTTCATGGCTTCCTAGATTATTAGCTAGATGACAGAAAATTTTAAAGAAGTCAAAGTTTTGTGCAAAAAATGAATTTATTTTTTCTTACAATCTTGCAAAATCGCGTTTGCTGTAATTAATTGATTATTCCTAAATAATTTTTAGGCAATTTAAATCTTTCTTCATTTTGTGGAAAATCCTCTATCATGAAAAAGATATCTTTATGCTCACTATAATATTTTTGTTTAGTTTGGTTAACCTGTTTTTCAAAATCCCTGCTAAATCTTCTCTTTTGTTGTCTTGAAAAATTAAAATTATTTTCTGCAATAGAATCATCTATACGTTTTTTTATTCCTTCTTTAGACGTGTTTTCAATGATGTAATCCTTATATATTGTTCTAAAAGTTTCCTCAGTATCTATAAAAGAAAACTTATTTGCTTCAATTTGATTTGCTTCAAAAAAGATTTTTAATGACGAAAATAAATTAAAATTCATAAGAAATTCGCTATAGAACTCCGAATATCTATATAGTATATCTCCATCATTTATAGTTTCGAAAGAGCCTATAAAACTTAAATATGGGGCAGGATTATGTATTTTAATTGCTCCTATTAAATAAGCGCCGTGACATACAGCAAGTGTAAGGAATAAATTATTTCCTATTATTGTATTAATTTTTGATAAGTCTTCAGTGAGTTCTAAATAAGTTATTGGTTCATTACTATTCAATGCTAAGCCAGACTTATCGCTAAAACCATGTAATTCAAAATGTAAAATTGGAAATATTCCGTTTTTACATTCTTTTTCAATTTCGGCAATTAGCGTTTTGTATTCTATTTTATTGTTTATAGATTTATATTCACACTGAAATTTATTATTACTTGACATCTGTCTCCATCTAATAATATCATCATACAGCTCTTTTCCTGTTTTTTGTTCATCTTTCCCTAAAGATTCGATTACATATATTTTATTAAATTTAAAATTTCTCAAGGCAGTTTAGGTTAATTAATTTATAAATGTATTCCCATATTTTAAATCTCCATTAGTTTTTTTATTAATGCTAATATATACAAACATTTTCCTTAAAAATTAAGGAAAACCATAAACGTTTGTAATTTTCTAAAAAAGCAAAAATTACAATAAAAAAAACCTCCCATTTCTGAGAGGTTTCCTAAATCTATAAAACAGTAAAATTTACATATTCCTTCTATACTGCCCGCCAACTTCAAACAAAGCCGAAGTTATCTGACCTAACGAACAAACCTTTGTAGCTTCCATTAAATGGTCGAATAAATTTTCGTTTTTAATGGCGGCTTCCTGTAGTTTGTTTAAATGCTCGTTTACTTTTGCTTCGTGAAACTGGTGTAAATTATCCAGCATTGTAATCTGATATTGTTTTTCTTCTTCGGTGGCGCGAATTACTTCTGCCGGAATTACCGTTGGAGAACCTTTTGAACTCAAAAACGTGTTTACACCCACAATTGGGAAATCTCCGTTGTGTTTTAAGGTTTCGTAATACAAACTTTCTTCCTGAATTTTAGAGCGTTGATACATTGTTTCCATTGCACCCAAAACTCCGCCACGTTCTGTGATTCTGTCGAATTCCTGTAAAACGGCTGCTTCTACTAAATCAGTTAACTCTTCGATGATAAACGAACCCTGAATTGGGTTTTCGTTTTTAGCCAAACCTAATTCTTTATTAATAATCAACTGAATCGCCATTGCTCGACGTACTGATTCTTCTGTTGGCGTTGTAATCGCTTCGTCATACGCATTGGTGTGCAATGAATTACAGTTGTCGTAAATCGCATACAAAGCCTGCAAAGTCGTTCTGATATCGTTAAAATCAATTTCCTGTGCGTGTAACGAACGTCCGGAAGTCTGAATATGATATTTCAACATTTGTGCTCTTTCGTTGGCTCCGTATTTGTTTTTCATGGCTTTTGCCCAAATCTTACGTGCCACACGACCAATAACCGAATATTCAGGATCAACTCCATTCGAGAAGAAGAACGATAAATTAGGCCCAAAATCGTTGATGCTCATTCCGCGGCTTAAGTAATATTCCACGTAAGTGAAACCATTTGATAGCGTGAATGCCAATTGCGTAATTGGGTTTGCTCCCGCCTCAGCAATATGATATCCTGAAATTGAAACCGAATAAAAATTACGAACGTTTTTGGTAATAAAATATTCCTGAACATCCCCCATTAATCTTAAAGCAAATTCAGTTGAGAAAATACAGGTATTTTGCGCCTGATCTTCTTTTAAAATATCGGCCTGAACGGTTCCACGAACTTGTGATAATGTTCTGGCTTTTATTTCATTATAAACTTCCAAAGGCAAAACCTGATCTCCGGTAACGCCCAAAAGCATTAAGCCTAAACCATTGTTTCCTTGTGGCAAATCGCCTTGGTATTTCGGGCGCTTTACTCCTTTTTCTTTATATATTTTGTTGATTTTTGCTTCAACTTCTTTTTCTAACTCGTTCTCCTTTATATAATACTCACATTGCTGATCGATTGCGGCATTCATAAAGAAACCTAACAACATCGGTGCTGGCCCGTTTATGGTCATACTTACAGAGGTTAACGCATGAACCAAATCAAAACCTGAATACAGTTTTTTAGCATCATCCAGACAGCAAATCGAAACTCCGGCATTTCCAATTTTTCCGTAAATATCAGGACGAATATCCGGATCGTTTCCGTATAAAGTTACACTATCAAAAGCTGTCGAAAGTCGTTTTGCCGGCAATCCCGCGCTCACATAATGAAAACGTTTGTTGGTTCTTTCCGGTCCGCCCTCGCCCGCAAACATTCTCGACGGATCTTCGCCTTCTCTCTTAAACGGATATAATCCTGAAGCAAACGGAAATTCTCCGGGAACATTTTCCTGTAAATTCCAACGTAAAATATCGCCCCAGGCCTCGTATTTAGGCAATGCAATTTTCGGAATCTGAAGGTGTGATAAACTTTCGGTATGTGTCGCGATTTTAATTTCTTTGTCACGAACCTTAAACGAGTAAACCGGATTTTTGTATTTGTTTACTTTCTCCTCCCAATTCAGGATAATTTCCCAATTGTACGGATCTAAATCCATTTTTACTTTATCAAACTGATTTAGTAAAAGGTTTAAGAAAATTCTATTTTCGTCGTGTTCCTGAATTCCAGTTGGCAAAACAGTTGAATCATCAATTCCTGCTTTATTGATTTGTGGAATTTTTCCTGAAACAGATTCTATCGTTTTAAAGATTCCGTATAATTTCTGTGCTACTTTTTGTTGTGAAAGCGCACTTTCGTCATAACTTCTATTGTTTTCTGCAATTTCAGATAAATAGCGCGTTCTGTGTGGCGGAATCACGAAGATTTTCTCGCTCATTTCACGCGTAATTTCAAAAGTCGAAACTAGATTTGAATCTGTTTTTTCGACAATTTTATCCATAATCGCTTTGTAAAGCGTATTCATTCCGGGATCGTTAAACTGCGAAGCAATGGTTCCGAAAACCGGCATTTCGTCCGGATTTTTATCCCATAAATTATGGTTTCTTTGATATTGTTTCTTAACGTCACGAATCGCATCCAATGCGCCTCTTTTATCAAATTTATTCAAAGCCACTAAATCCGCAAAATCAAGCATGTCGATTTTTTCTAATTGTGTTGCGGCTCCAAATTCCGGAGTCATTACATATAAAGATACATCAGAATGATCCATGATTTCGGTATCGGATTGCCCGATTCCTGAAGTTTCCAGAATAATCAAATCGTATTTTGCGGCTTTTAAAACCTGAATGGCTTCGGCTACATATTTAGACAATGCCAAATTTGACTGACGAGTTGCCAGTGAACGCATATAAACTCGTGGGTTATTTATGGCATTCATACGGATTCTGTCTCCCAAAAGTGCACCTCCGGTTTTTCTTTTCGAAGGATCGACAGAAACTAATCCGATTGTTTTTTCAGGGAAATCAATTAAAAAGCGACGAACCAATTCGTCCACCAAAGATGATTTTCCGGCTCCGCCCGTTCCCGTAATTCCCAAAACAGGAATTTTAGAATCTGCATTGTTTTCGTGAATCTGATCAAAAACCGGTTTTGCAATTTCAGGGAAATTCTCTGCTGCCGAAATTAATCGTGCAATGGCAGTTGGTGTTTTATTTTCTATATGATCGATTTCTCCGTTTAGTTTATCTCCTATCGGAAAATCAGAACGTTCAACCAAATCATTGATCATTCCTTGTAAGCCTAAAGAACGGCCATCATCTGGAGAATAAATTCTTGTAATTCCATATTCATGTAATTCAGAAATTTCGCTTGGCAGGATTACTCCGCCTCCGCCGCCAAAAATCTTGATGTGTCCCGCTCCTTTTTCATGAAGCAAGTCATACATATATTTAAAGTATTCATTGTGCCCGCCCTGGTAGGATGTCATGGCAATCGCATTTGCATCTTCCTGAATCGCGGTATTTACCACTTCCTCTACACTTCGGTCATGACCTAAATGAATTACTTCGACTCCAGTTGACTGAATAATGCGTCGCATGATATTAATCGCAGCATCATGTCCGTCAAAAAGAGATGCAGCAGTAACAATTCTTACTTTATTTTTAGGAATATATGGTATTTGTTGTTCCATTTTATGAATATGATAATTTTAAGGGAGCAATTTACAAAATATTTTAATATTTGTTTATAGTTGAAGCTTTATGTTAATAAAAAAAATCCAGTCTTCCTTTTTCTTTTCACAATTCACGCGAAACATTATGCACGAAGGGTAACAATTTCCATATCTATCGTATTTATCTTATATAAGTCTTATGAAAATGTTAATAACATGGCAATCTTGAAAGATTTAAATTTAATACAAGAACCTGTTTACCAGCTTACTGAAGTAATTTAGCAATGTAGAAAAGCCCCAAATTTTTACCCAAAACTTTTACCGTCAAGTAATAACGTAAAAATTTAAAACACAATGAAAACATTATATCCATTATCACTAATTATAGCTGCAAGTTTTTTTGTATCTTCTTTTAAAAGTGCAGAAAACAATATTCATTCTTCCAAAAAAGCTTCAAATATCGCAGCTGTTTACAACTCGGATTCTGATAATCTGGACAAGATTTCAAAAGAATTCTTTAAAAGATATTCGGATTTAAAAAAGTATAAATCTGATATCATGTCATTATACAAAAAAAGAGCCTTAGGAACAATCTGGTTTGATGAAGATGAGATCAATGAATTTGGTTCGGTGTTATATGAAAAAGCAAAGAAAACAAATGATTTGACGATCCCTTATCAAAAAGAAATTGACGAGCTTTTTTCTTCATCAGAAACAAAACTATCCAAAGTTGATGCGGATATGCTCTTAAGTTCTTTATATATTATTTATACGCAAAAAAATAATTCAGATTCTAAGAAAAAAATATCCTACAATGATTCGTTAAAAGATTTCCTGAACTACAGCACTATCGAACAGGCAAATGCTGTTACAACAGAAAATGTTAAGGTAGAATATGATCAATATTACAAATTACAAGATGTTCTAAAAAAATATAAAAGATTAGACCGATCAAATAAATGGAAACCTATTGTTCCGGAAGAAGTACCTTATAAAGATTTACGCCCGGACGCTGTTTCGAGTACCATAGCACAAGTCAGAACCCGTTTGTACTTATTAGGAGATTTAAAAAATGATTCTAAAAGTGATATTTACGATCGTGAACTCATGGATGCTGTAATGAAATATAAAGTTCGTAACGGGTTTAAACCCAACTATATTTTAGCAGAAGAACATATTAAAGAAATGAATGTGCCGCTTGCTGATAAAGTGGAAACGCTAAAACTGAACATGGAAAGATGTCGTGCTATTTCGGCTCAAATTGCCAGCAGTGATGAATATGTTTTAGTCAATATTCCTTCGTACGAATTAGTGTATGTTAAAAACGGAAAAATACAATTGACCTCTCCTATATTTGTTGGTGCGCCATTAACTAAAACAACCATTTTTAACGGTGAAATTGACAGAATTGTTTTTAGCCCATATTGGACAGTTCCACAAAGTATTGTGAACAATGAATTAAAAAGCAAAATGGCTGAAGATAAAAATTATCTGGCTGAAAAAAATATGGAAATAGTAAATGGTCAGGTGAGACAAAAACCAGGTCCGGATAACTCTTTGGGATTAGTGAAATTTATGTTTCCAAACCCGGATGATATTTATATGCACGATACACCATCAAAAACTTTATTCGATTTTGAAAAAAGAACTTTCAGCCATGGTTGTATTAATGTACAAAAAGCAAAAGAATTAGCTGTTGCAATGCTTGCCGATTACCGGGAATGGACTCCTGCTAAAATTGACAAAGCTATGGATGGCCAAAAAGAAAACAGTTTTAAACTATCTAAAAAAGTGCCAATCTATATTTGCTACTTTACTTCACTGGTAAATGAAAATGGTGAAATTGGTTTCTATCAGGATGTTTATGAAAGAGATAATGAACCGAACAAAATTTTGGTTACCGAAGAAGCTGTTGGTATTAAATAATATTTATAAGCTTAGCCTTAATCTTAACTAAAGATAGCTCTTTGTTACACCTTTAAAAAATTGATTTTTTGGAAGGGTAACAAGGAGCTATCTTTATTGTTTTTTACTTTTTATTTGCGATTAAAGATTGTCTTAAAACACAAACTTTAAAACTTCTATAGATAATTGATCCAGACTATTAAAAAGATCTTTGCCGGTATTTTCGACAAAATATCTGAAAGTACTTTTAATAAGTCTAAAATGAAAAAACAAATTTTAATTTTCAGTATTGTTACACTATTTTTTTGCTCTTGTAATAAAAATATTTCTACTGAAAATCAAACTGCAATCGGAAAAAACATTCCACATCCCAAACCTCCAAAAACAAACGCACCTCCACGTATATTGTTTATAGGAAACAGCCAAACTGAATATTTTGTAAGCGCTCCAATAATGTTTGAAGAATTTTGCAGAGCCAATAATCAACGAATGAATGTTGACCAACTAATTACAATTGGTGCTTCGTTACAAAAGGTTTACAATACAAATAAAACAGAAGCCAATCAAAATTTTTCTAATAAAGATAAAGACGGCAATTATTACGATTATGTCGTGGTCCAGGAAGCAACTGACATAGCCTTATCTGAACTTGAAAATTATAAAACAAACGTACAAATGATTGTCGAAAAAATACATCAAAACAGTCCGGATGTGGCGGTGTATATCTATCAGGGAATTCCGCCTGTTCCTTATACTGATTCTGATTACATGAAATATCGCAATAAAATGCGTAAAAATGATATTTCGGTTATGGAATTTATAAAAAACGCAGGGTTATTAAGAGTTGGGGATGCTGTTAAAGATGCTTACGATGGCAAAAACGGTTATAAATATCTTGTGGGCAATAAAGATAATTTACGCTATGGAATACATACACTTCATCTTTTAAACGATGGCGGTTTTATACAGGCAATTTTGCTTTATGCTACTATTTTTGACCAAAAACCCATGATTCCGAAAAAACTTCTTTTAATTACAGGCACCGGATATTTTGACTCCATGAGAAAACAAGAAGTTACTAAGGCAATTAGCAATCCGGAGGCGTTAAAAGAAATAGCTTTCAATAATCGTTAATTACAATTCTTATTATTGTTTTTATTAATTTTTTAATCATCAATCATACTATATAATCCGTTTACTACAAATACATTCTTTCGACCCAAAAAAAAGCGTAACTTATTAATTTCAAACCTCTTAAAGGATAATTAAGTGCAAAAACCGACGGAAATTTGCATCATAATAATACCACTAAAATTTATTATCATGAAAACAGAGAATATCGAAGGATTATCACTTTTTGAGATAAACATGTTACTTCAACAAGGCGGAAGATTTGTAATGTTTCCGAACCTGATGACCAAAACTAAAAGTTCGACTATCTATTTTGTTCGTCCGGAAGAAAAAGTATTAAAGTACAGTTTGAGACATTTCCTGAAAAATTTAAAAAACGCCTGGCGTACGTTGCCCTTAAGACCCTTTTATGTTTCCAAATCTTTATTTTATTTAGCAATTGGCGGTACAGTTTATACTCACAATATTCTAGCCGATTTAAAACAAATAAACCCTATTCATAATCCTAATTTATACTGCTTACAATACGTATAATTTTAAATCTTACTATTCAATTCAATATAAACACAAATCCTACTGGAAAATCCCATCGCTTTAATTAGTAATGGGATTTTTTTTGCAAAATAATGCTGAAGAAAATGCTCCTTTAAATCTAATAAATTTCCATACATTTATTTTTTTATTATCCAGCAAAAAAAATAAATATTCTATGGAAGATTCAAATAGCGAACATATTAAAAAAGACTGGTTTACCCGAAACTGGAAATGGTTTGTGCCAACAGGATGTTTAAGTATTCTGGTGCTTTTTGGCTTGTTTATAGCGGGGATTTTCTTTGGAGTAACTTCCATAATGAAAGATTCTGATGCATACAAAGGTGCAATGACAGAAGCACAAAATAATAAATTAGTGATTGAAAAATTAGGAAATAATATAGAATCAGACGGAATGGTTTCGGGCAGTATTAATGTAAACAATGATACCGGAAACTGTGACATACAAATTCCGATAAAAGGATCTAAAGGAACAGGAACTTTATTTGTAGTTGCCACTAAAAGAGGAAAATGGAAATACAATGAATTGTCTGTTTATATTCAAAAAACCGAAGAAGAGATAAATTTATTACAGAAATAAAATCATTATATAACTTTAAATATTGACGCTTGAGATTATTTTTCCTTTTTCATTTATTTCTTTTTCAAAGCACTTTATCGTTCGCCCAGTCTGATGCCAAATATCATGGTTTTACAGATCGAATTTTGCAATTTTCAAAACCAAACAAAGTTTTATATCACAATATCGATGAAAAAGGAAACGGTACTATCGAATACACAAATGTAAAAAAGCAAATACTCCGTTTTCGTGTTCTTAATCACAAACTTCAAATATTACATGGCGGAATCGCTTATCAATTGTTTATTTATGAAAATAATGATTTACAAAAAATTGCAACTTTTGACAGTAACGGAAAACTAGCCGGTGAACATGAATCTCAAAATGAATCCATAATTGAATTTATTGTAGAGAAAAAAGAGCAATATCTAAGGAAAAAGAAAATATTAGACGATGCCGAAGGAAATATTGATTTAAAAGATGACAGTAAAGAACAAATCATCAGAGTAAAATTATTCGATTCTGATAACCGCCCGATAATGGATTTGCATTCACAATATATTTCGAGCAAAGAGTATTATAATTATTCTCATAGAATGTATTGGCCGTGAGAAAGATGCTAAGGTTCTAAGATAATGCTTAGAATTTATCATTCAAACCACCTGAATAGTAAAAATTCAGAACTTTAGTATCTCATAATATTAGAGCCTTAAAAAAAACAAACAAAATCTTTCTGCTCCCGAAATAAAATTGTGGCTTTGTTTTTGAATAAGTAGTATTTTTGAAACTTAAAATAACCCCCATCTAATGAAAAAGATTTTATTATTGACTATTGTTACATTTTCTCTTGCTTCTTGTGCGCAAGTACAACAAACTCTAAATCAATTACCACAATTGGCATCACAATTTCCTACCGGAAGTGTTGACATTGCTTCTGGATTGAAAGAAGCTTTAAATAAAGGAATTACTCAACAAGTAAGTAAATTAACCGCAACTGATGGTTTTTATAAAAACGAAGCTGTAAAAATTTTAATGCCTGCCGAATTACAAAAAGTAGATGCAACTTTACGTAAAATTGGCCTTAGTTCATTGGCAGATGAAGGAGTTAAAATGCTAAATCGCGCTGCAGAAGATGCTGTAAAAGAAGCAACACCAATATTTGTATCAGCCGTAAAAAATATGTCTTTTACAGATGCTAAAAATATTTTACTTGGAAATGACAGTGCTGCAACAACTTATTTACAAGGAAGTACAACAACGGCTTTATACGGAAAATTTAATCCGGTAATTAAAAGTTCATTTGAAAAAGTAGGTGCTGATGTAGTCTGGACAAAAATTATCAATAAGTACAACACAATTCCATTGGTAAAAAAAGTAAATCCTGATTTAACAGATTATACAACAACTCAGGCTTTGTCTGGTGTTTTTAAAATGATTGCCGTTGAAGAAAAAGATATCCGTAACAATATTAGTGCAAGAACAACTCCGCTATTAAAAAGTGTTTTTGCAATGCAGGACGGGAAGTAAATTTATGTTTAACTGTTTAATCGTTTGGTTGTTTAATCGAAATTATCGGTAAAACATCTAAACGATTAAACAACCAAACGATTAACCGATTAACCAACCAAAAAAAATGCAAAAAATTACCATTCTGATTCATTGCAAAGACCAAAAAGGTATTATTGCCGCAGTGACTACTTTTATTGCAAAAGTAGAAGGAAATATTACCTACATCGACCAGCATGTTGATGTAGAACAAAATGTATTTTTTATGCGATTAGAATGTGAATTGACCAATCACCACATTACTATTGAAGGCTTAAAAGAAGATTTTAATCAAACTATTGCAACAGATTTTAACATGTCATGGGATTTGTACAATCAGGAACAAAAACCAAAAATGGCTTTGTTTGTTTCTAAGTATGATCATTGCCTTTTTGATATTTTAGGCCGTTACAGCGCAGGAGAATTAAATGTCGAAATTCCGTTAATTATAAGCAATCATAATGACTTACGATCGATAGCAGAGCGTTTTGATATTCCGTTTCATTGTGTTCCTTTTACAAAAGATAATAAAGAAGAAGGCGAAGCCAAACAAATCGAATTACTGAAAAGATATCAGATTAATTTTATTGTACTGGCGCGTTATATGCAAATTATAACGCCAAATTTGATTGCACTTTACGAGAATAAAATTATTAATATCCATCATTCGTTTTTACCTGCATTTCCGGGAGCAAAACCTTATCATTCTGCTTTTAAGCGTGGCGTAAAAATCATTGGTGCAACAAGTCATTATGTGACAGCAGAATTAGACGAAGGTCCAATTATTGAACAGGATATTGCAAGGGTTTCTCACATACATTCTGTCGATGATTTTATCATGAAAGGACGTGATTTGGAGCGTATTGTTTTGGCAAGAGCGATAAAACTGCATGCAGAACGCAAAACAATGGTTTATAGTAATAAGACTGTTGTTTTTTCTTAGTTACTAAGATTCTAAGATTCTAAGATACTAAGATTCTAAGATACTAAGGTTCTAAGTTTTTTAACGCAAAGAGCGCAAAGGTTTACGCTAAGTTCGCAAAGCTTTCACATTATATAAATAGCAAACCCGACAGTTTTTTGAAACTGTCGGGTTTTATTATGTCAAAAAGTTCCGCAAGTAGCCTTTGAACCTTTGCTACTCTGAGCCTCTGAGCCTTTTAAAAAATAACAAACCCCGACAAGTTTTAAAAGCCTGTCGGATTTTATTTATAATATAATCTGGTTTTTTGTTATTTCGATTAAAGAAGAAATCATATAACTTGACCATACATTGTTACCAGGGATTAAAATCCCTGGCTACAATATGAATCGTTCCTCCGGAACTTTTTTAAACCTGTCGGGTTTACTTTGAGAAAAAGTAAATACGTTTGAACCTAAACAAAAAAACTTAGATTCTTAGCATCTTAGAATCTCAGAACCTTAAAAACCTAAACTCTTGGATCAGCAAAACTATGTACCTGTTCCATTGTTAATCCTAAAGCATTTGCTACACCTTCTCCATAAGCCGGATCTGCTTTATAACAGTTTCTGATATGACGAATTCGAATAAATAACTGTGCTCCTCCTACTTGTGCAGCAGTATTTTTGAATAATAATTGTTTCTTCTCCTCTGTCAGTAAACGAAATAATAAGCCTGGCTGAGTAAAATAATCTGCATCATCTTCTCTAAAATTATGCGCATAGGCGTCACCGTGCAGTGCTAACGGCGGTTCCTTAAATTCCGGCTGTTCCTGCCATTCGCCAAAACTGTTTGGCTCATAATGTTTACGGCTTCCAAAATTACCATCTACGCGCATCGCTCCGTCTCGGTGAAAACTATTATAAGGGCATCTTGAAGAGTTTACCGGAATTTGATAATTATTTACTCCCAAACGGTAACGATGGGCATCTCCGTACGAAAACAAACGTGCCTGAAGCATTTTATCCGGAGAAAAACTTATTCCCGGAACAATATGAGCAGGATTAAAAGCAGCTTGTTCTACTTCTGCAAAATAATTTTCGGGGTTTTTATTAAGTTCGAATTCCCCAACCGGAATAAGTGGAAAATCTCCTTTTAGCCAAACTTTTGTCAAATCAAAAGGATGAAAACGATAAGTAGCGGCTTGTTCTTCGCTCATTATTTGGACAAACATTTTCCATTTCGGAAAATTTCCTTCTTCAATAGCATCGTATAAATCTCTTTGGTGACTTTCTCTGTCGCCGCCTACTAACAAGGCCGCTTCTTCATCAGATAAATTTTCAATTCCCTGTTGTGATACAAAGTGGAATTTTACGTAATGTCTTTCATTCTGCGCGTTTAGAAAACTAAAAGTATGGCTTCCAAACCCATGCATTTCACGATACGATCTCGGGATTCCCCTGTCGCTCATTACAATTGTAATCTGATGCAGGGCTTCTGGCAATAATGTCCAAAAATCCCAATTGTTATCAGCACTTCTTAAGTTGGTTCTTGGATCACGTTTTACGGCATGATTTAAGTCTGGAAATTTCATCGGATCACGAAAAAAGAAAACCGGCGTATTATTTCCTACCAAATCCCAATTTCCTTCATTCGTATAAAATTTCATTGCAAATCCGCGGATATCTCTTTCAGCATCAGCAGCACCTCTTTCTCCCGCAACAGTTGAAAACCGAACAAACATCTCTGTTTTTTTTCCAATTTCCGAAAATATGTCAGCTCTTGTATATTTTGTAATGTCGTGAGTTACCGTAAAAGTTCCGTAAGCACCCGAACCTTTTGCATGCATTCTTCGTTCCGGAATCACTTCACGATCAAAATGAGCCATTTTTTCTAAAAACCAAAAATCTTGTAATAAAACAGGTCCGCGAGGACCAGCAGTCTGAATGTTTTGATTGTCAGGAACAGGAGCTCCTGTTACAGTTGTTAATTTTTTGTTTGTTTCCATGTTGCTGATATTTAATATTTTATCAAATATACAAACTAATCTTGCGATATATATAGGCAAAAACTGATTGCTGCTATATTTTAATAACCGGAAGTTATTTACAGTTATAGAATCCTCAAAACAGAGATCTTAAAAAATCTTAACTTAAGTCCAACAAAGTAATAACAAAACCTTAACAGCAGAACATTCATATATGTCGGATCTTTGTAATGTAATAAACTGGTTATTTATTATTTTGGTTTTGGTTAGTTAAATGATGCCGGCGTCTTCGAGATGCCGGCATTCTTTATTTATAGAAGTTTTGTTTTTTTGTTTCAGGTTTCAAGTTTCAGGTTGCTTTAGATTGAACATAATTTACCATAGAGTTGCACAAAGGTTTTCACAGAGATTCGCAAAGCTTTTAAATAGTTTTATAAAATTACTCCGTGTAACTTTGCGAAAAAACTTTGTGCAACTCTGTGGTAGAATCTTCACAATACAAAAACCTGAAACCTGAAACAAAGAAAACCTGAAACTTTTCTCCCCCTCTTCAATTTGGATACAACTATAAGGGATTTGGCTACTTTAGAACTTTATTGTTGACGGATCTTTGTGTTATTAATTTAAAACACAAAAATCAAACAGGTTATGAGTACAATACAAAAATTTAAATTAGGAAATCAGGGGCTAGTTGTTCCTAATATTGGTTTAGGGTGTATGGGAATGACCCAAATTGCAGGAATGGATATTTATGGCAAAGCTGATGAAAAAGAGGCTATTGCGACAATTCACAGATCTCTTGAGTTGGGTGGAAATTTTCTGGACACAGCCGATTTATATGGTCCGTTATTGAATGAAAGATTAGTAGCAAAAGCAATAAAAGGCAATCGTGATGCTTATATTATTGCTACAAAATTTGGCTACGAAATTGATGATAACGAACAACTTACCTGGCAGTTTAACGGCAAGAAAGAATATGTAAAAAAAGCGGTAGAACGTTCTCTAAAAAACCTGGGAACTGATTATATCGATTTGTATTATTTACACAGACTTGACCCAAACACACCCATTGAAGAAACGGTACAGGCAATGGCCGATTTGGTAAAAGAAGGAAAAGTGGGCTATATCGGATTATCCGAAGTTTCATCTGAAACGATACGCAAAGCACACAAAATTCATCCTTTGACTGCAGTACAAACGGAATATTCTTTATTTGAAAGAAGCGCTGAAGAAGCCGGTATTTTGGATACGCTAAACGAATTAGAAATTGGTTTTGTTGCATACTCACCACTCGGAAGAGGTTTTATTTCGGGAGATATAAAAAGTCCGGATGATTTTGACGATACCGATTTCAGAAAAGCAATTCCGCGTTTTCAGGGAGAACAATTTTACAAAAACATAGAATTGGTAAATGAAATTCAGAAAATGGCAAACGAAAGACAAATCACAGCTTCGCAATTGGCACTTTCATGGATTGCATCAAAAAATATTTTAGCGATTCCGGGAACAAAAAGAGTAAAATATGTAGAGCAAAATATCGCCGCTGCGCAAATGGTTCTTTCTGTAGAAGAAATGAATCGATTAGAAGCCATTATTCCGCTTGGTACGCAAACCGGTGCCCGATATGATGCGGCTAATATGGCTGGAATTGATCAATAATTTACTTAAATAAATCACTTAGGAAAAGTTATCTTTACGGTAGCTTTTCCTCTTTTATATTGTTTTAATATATTGTTTTAAATATTTCGCTATGAAAAAAGAAGTTCATATTCCCTATACGATTCAGTCCATATCAGAATTACATTCTTTACTCAAAATTCCAAAACCGGAACATCCTTTAGTGAGTTTTGTCGATTTAAGTAAAATAACCTGCCATTTTGATGACAATCTAAAAAGTGTTGTTTATTCCTTCTATACCGTTTGCATCAAAAAAGGTTTTACGGGAAAAATGAAATACGGACAAAATACCTATGACTTCGATGAAGGCGTGATGACTTTTATGTCACCGGGGCAAGTAATTTCTACAGAAGTTAGTGTTGATACTGCAGTTTATGGCGCAATGTTGGTGATTCACCCAGATTTTATTCAAAACTATGCTTTGGCAAAAAACATAAAAGATTATGGCTATTTTTCATATGCCGTTAGCGAAGCTTTGCATCTTTCTGACAAAGAACAAATTATGATTACCGGCATCATGAAAAATATCGAACAGGAATATTGTTCTTCTATCGATGCTTTTAGTCAGGACGTGATGGTTTCTCATATCGAACTGCTGCTTAATTATTGTAACCGTTTTTATAACAGACAATTCATTACACGAAAAAATGTCAACAATACTCTTTTAAGCAAATTAGAAACTTTGTTATCTGATTATTTTGAAGGTGATAAAGTACAGAAATTCGGATTGCCTACCGTTGCTTATCTTTCAGATGAACTGAATGTTTCTCCCAACTATTTAAGTGATATGCTGCGTTCCTTAACGGGACAAAGTACACAGCATCATATTCATAATAAAATTATCGAAAAAGCCAAAGAACTGCTAACAACAACTTCTTTAAGTGTGAGCGAAACCGCTTTTCAATTGGGATTTGAATATCCGCAGTCTTTTAATAAATTATTTAAAAGTAAAACAAACGTATCGCCGTTGGAATTTAGAAGTTCATTTAATTAAGATTTTAAATTAAAGAGCTAATTTACCGCAAAGTTCGCAAAGATTTTTCGCAAAGATTCGCAAAGGTTTATTTTATAAAAAAGCAAAGTTCGCAAAGCTAAATCAACACAAAGCTTTGCGAACTTTGCCTTTTTATAAAAACTTAATACTAAAAAACTTTGCGAACTTTGCGGTAAAATTATGTTCAAAGTTGGCAAACTTGGAATTTGGAATTTAGTTTTTCAATCTCTCGTGAAGTAATTTAAAATACGGAAAAGCCTTTAATAACCTACTTCCGTGCCACGAGAACATTTCACCATCAACGAAAATAGTTTTTGCATGATGCGTAAAACGTCCAATTTCAAAAGCATCTTCTTCTTTAAAAGGATAAGGTTCTGAGGAAAGAAAAACCAAATCAGGATCGCCTTCCAATCTCATTTTTTTGAGTTCTACTTCGGGATAACGGCCTTTGTCTTCGTATATATTTTGAAAATGATTCAGTTTTAATAATTCATTGATATAAGTATCATTGCCAGCAACCATATAAGGATCTTTCCAAATAAAATAAGCGGCTTTTTGCACCGGAATATCCTGAATGTATTTTTTAAAATCGCTCAAGGCAAAAGCCAGTTTGTCGTTCCATTTTTGCGCTTCGGTTCTGCAATTAAAAAGCTGTCCGAAATCTGAAATCATCTGAAAATTATCTTCAACAGAAATAATATTCGTTACCCAAACCGGGCAAATTGCACTTAATTGCTCGACAATTTCCTGTGTGTTTTCTTCTTTATTACAGATGATAATATCAGGCTGCAATAGTTTTATTTTTTCGAAATGAATCTTTTTGGTTCCGCCAACCACTTTTTTGGTTGATTTAAAATGATATGGATGTACACAAAACTTGGTTATTCCAATGATCTTTTCTTCTAAACCTAAATCAAACAACAACTCGGTTTGAGATGGCACTAACGAAATGATTCGTTTTGGTGTTTTCTCAAAAGAATGTAAAGTGCCAAGCTGATCGGGTAATTGTTTCATTGTTTTTTTGTTTCAAGTTTATTGGATTGTGTTTTTTTTACCACAGAGTTACACAAAGTTTTACACAGAGATTCGCAAAGTTTTTTTTTAAAAGAGATCCCATTTAGAGTTAAAGCTCACAAAAAATTAAAATTATCTTAGTGCAACTCTGTGAAAAAAACTTTGTGTAACTCTGTGGTAGAACTATATTCAAAGTATAGCAACCTGAAACTTTAAACGTGAAACCTGGAATCTAAAATCTCTTGCATCTCTTTTTGAACTAACAGTGCTTCTTCCCTTGCCTTTTCTGCAAAGTCTGTTCCTTTTGATGCGTAGATGATCGCTCTTGCCGAATTTACCAATAAGCCAACTTTGTCGTTCATTCCGTATTTACAAACTTCAGATAAGCTTCCTCCCTGAGCGCCAATTCCGGGAACTAGTAAGAAACTATCCGGAACAATTTTTCTGATTTCGGCAAAATATTCAGCTTTTGTCGCGCCCACAACGTACATTAGGTTCTCACTGTTTTTCCATGTTTTAGAGGTTTCTAAAACTTGTTTGTATAATTCTTTTCCGTTTACATTTAAAGTCTGAAAATCGAAAGCGCCTTCGTTTGAAGTTAACGCCAACATTATAGTATGTTTGTTTTCGAAAGCCAGAAAAGGTTCAACTGAATCTTTTCCCATATAGGGCGCAACGGTTACACTATCAAAATTTAAGTCTTCAAAAAAAGCTTTTGCATACATACTTGAAGTGTTTCCGATATCACCACGTTTTGCATCGGCAATGGTGAAGATTTCAGGAAAATTCTCGTTGATGTAATTGATTGTTTTCTGTAATGAAATCCATCCTTTTATTCCGTACGCTTCAAAAAAAGCAGTATTTGGTTTGTATCCTACCGCTAAATCGTGTGTGGCATCAATTATTGCTTTATTAAATTCGAAAATTGGATCTTCGGTTTCTAATAAATGTGGCGGAATTTTGGCTAAATCAGGATCTAATCCAACGCATAAAAATGATTTTTTTTGAAGAATTTGTTCGTGTAGTTGTTGTGTTGTCATTCTTGTTTTTTTAGTTCTTCTAATTTCAAAGAAATGGCTCTTTTTAGAAAGTATGCAAAAATAAAAAAAGCCACTCAATTAAGAATGGCTTTTTGGTATTATATTCAGTTTGGTTTACAAATTACCTAAGTAAACAATTTCTGTTCTTCTGTTTTCTGCTCTTCCAGAAGCGGTTTTATTTGATTTAACCGGTTTTGTAGATCCAAATCCCTGAGAAGTTAGATTGGCAGGGTTTACACCTTTTTCTATTAAAAGATCCATTACTGCTTTTGCTCTGGCTTCAGATAATTTTTGGTTTGCTTTTGCATTTCCAACATTATCTGTATGACCGTTAATGGCAAATTTGGCATTTGGATAATTTTTCAATATCTCTTTTATAGCATCTAATCTTCCAGAAGTTACCCCTTTTTTAGCATCATTTAAAGTCGCTTTTCCTGTTACAAAGAAAATAGATTTTGCTTCTACTTTTAATTGCTCTAATGTCGCTTTTGTTACTTTAGGACAGCCTTTGTTTTCTGCTGGTCCTGCAATTAGCGGACAATCATCTTCTTTATCAGAAACGCCGTCTTTATCAGCATCAAAATCCGGGCAGCCTTTATTTTCAACTAAACCAGCGACATCTGGGCAAGCATCGTCTTTATCTAAAACGCTGTCTCCATCTGTATCAGGCCAAGGGCATCCTTTGTTTTCTACCGGACCGGCAACTGCAGGGCAAGCGTCAACATTGTCTAATAAAGTATCTCCATCTGTATCTTTCCAGGGACAACCTTTGTTTTCTTTCGGACCCGCAACAGCTGCACAAGCATCGTCTTTATCAAAAACACCATCTGCATCTGTATCTGGCCATGGGCAACCATTATTTTCTGCCGGACCTGCAACTTTTCTACAAGAATCTTCCTTGTCGATTACACCATCTTCATCAGTGTCTTTAAATTTCTTTTCATAAACCGGAATTTTCAATCCAAGATAAAAATCAGCTGCTTTAGATTCTTTCGAAACCAAATTACTAAGAATCGATCCCGAACCTACGAAGAAAGTTCCAACACGTAATCCTGAACCAACTTGTGTTCCGCTGTATTCCATCCAGGTAACTGGCAAATAAAAACTAAACCATCTGCTTTCGTAACGAGGCGATAAACTTACTCTGTTTGCAATACCATTTCCATTTAGTTTACCTGAAGATACCATATTAATATCTCCGTTAAGATTCAGGTAAAATTTATTGTGAATATTCCAGTCGACATCAGGATGAAGCGCTGTTGGCAAGTTTGTTTTTAATCCTTTTGAAGTTGAAACTTTTGTATAATGTTCATTCAAAAAGTCGTAAAAATCATCAGCCTCATCAATCATTTCCTGAGTGATAGAACCATTTACGTTGTAAGTATCCTGTTTTGCATTTTTGTAATTGATAGATCCAATATCTGTTACAGATAATCCAAAACGTACTTTGTATTTATTTAAATCCCTGAAATTATTATCTGCAGGTTTTGCTTTACTTAAGTCATATTTATCATAATCGGGTCTCCATTCGTATACAAGTCCAAAATCAAAACCAAAACCTTTTGAATTGGCATCAAAATCATAATCCTTGTTGGTTTCCCAATCCTGGCTTGTACCAATAGTAAGCTGCCCTTGAGAATTTAAGGTTCCTTTCTCAGGATTTGTAGTGTTTTCAACATAGGAAAGATTGATATTATTTCCCTGAATATATCCGTTTGTTCCACCCTGAAGGTATTTTGCCGTAATACCTCCTTTTAAAAAATGCTGGTCTTTTTGATATAAAACTGCGGCATAAGAAATACCCAATTCTCCCCAGGAGTTTGAAGATCCGTTTGCATTTCCTGCATTAAAATTAAAATTGCTTGCTTTGTCTAATCCTTCTTTAACCTGATCAACAAGGCTTCCGTTGATGTTTCTTAAATTGCTTACCGATCTGGCTCTGGTAAAAACTGCGATAGTATGTTTTGGCGCAATGTTAAACATGAACGACGGTCCCATAATATCAAAATTAATCACCGCATTGTTTGCGTTTGACGGGGTTACTTTAGACTGAGTATCAAAATCATATCCGTCTTTATAAACATCAGTAAGTTTAACTCCGTACAAATCATTTTGTACAGATCCACTAACAGAAAACAAGTTAATATCTGTTTTAAAACGGGAATCGGCTATAAAAGCCGGATTGAAAAGAACGCTTTGAACTCCGGCGTAATTGTCCTGAAAATACCCGATATAGGATTGGGCATTAGAGGTTAAAGTGCATGTAAAAAGAAATAAAATAAGTAGTGTTTTTTTCATTTAATATTTGGTTTAAAATTTAGTTGGCGGCAAAACTACAATAATAGATTTGTTATTATGTTATGCTAACATTGAATTCATGTAACATCTTTAATAAATTATGTAAATAAAAAACTTCACCTCTCTTCTAATTTTGTTCTTAACCTAAAATATAAGGATTATGAGCCCAAATATTGGAATTACTCCAAAGAATTTAAAGAAAAGTACAAGTATATTAGCCACGATTTTATCTAACGAAATGACCTTATATGTAAAAACCAGAAAATTTCACTGGAATATTTCAGGAAACAGTTTCATGGAATTACATAAATTATTTGAAGATCAATACCGTCTTTTGGAAAACAATATTGATGAGGTTGCAGAACGCATTAGCCAACTTGGAGAAAAGACTATTGGAACAATGAAGGAGTTTATTGAAAACTCGACCTTAAAAGAATCTCCAAAAGAATACGCTTCGCAAAAAAACATGCTGGAAGAACTTTTAGAAAACCATGAACAATTGGTTACTGAATTTAGAGACTATATTCCGGTTTTTGAAAATGATAATAACGATATAGGATCTGCCGATTTTATTACAGGTTTATTACAACAACACGAAAAAATGGCCTGGATTTTACGTCGTTATCAGGCTTAAAGCCGAAAACTGTGAATTATGCAACAATCCTGAAAATGTATATAACACATCATTATGGATTAATTTGCAACTTTACAATACTATAAATTACTAAATAAAACTATCATGAATACTACAGAGATAAAAGGAAACTGGAATGAGTTAAAAGGGAAATTAAAACAAAAATACGCTGATCTGACAGACGATGATTTAATGTATGCTGAAGGTAAAGAAGACGAAATGTACGGAAAGCTTCAGCAAAAATTAGGTAAAACTAAAGAAGAATTTCATCAAATGTTATCGGATTTGTAATCCTTTTTGACCCAATCAAGATACCGTCTAAAATTTTAATCTTAGACGGTATTTTTTTGATTAGCTCAGTGAACGAATTGACAAATAAATTTCACTTAAATCTGCAATCTCAGCAAAAAGTCCAAAAAAATTAACTATCTTTAACCCTATTTCGATCCTATGAAACTATTTATAAAGTTTGACATCAACACAATTTGTTCTCTATTTTTAAAGCAAAAATTAGAAGAACAAAACATGAATTTTACCACATTAGGTTTTGGCGAAATTGAACTGGATGAAAATCTGAGTGTTGAGGCGCTGGAAGCTTTAAAAAATGATTTAAGCCCGTTTGGTTTTGAAGTTGTTGAAAACCAAAAGAGCGTTTTAGTTCAAAAAATTAAAGACGCCATTATTGAGCTTGTTTATATGGATGACAATAATAATTTTAAAAGTTCTGTATTTTTGGCAGAGAAATTAAATCATAGTTATGGTTATTTATCGAATGTATTTTCGGAAGTAACTTACTCTTCTATAGAAAATTTTATTATTTTGCAAAAAATAGAAAGAGCCAAACAATTGATGCTAGTCAATGAAATGAGTTTAACCGAAATTGCTTTTTTACTTAATTATTCGAGTGTTGCTCATTTAAGTACCCAGTTTAAAAACACAACGGGAATAACTCCTTCGGCTTTTCAGAGAATTATTAAAAAAAGAAGAGAGAATTTAAAATAAAAATATAAAACCAATAAACCCACTAATTCAAGATGCAAAAAAACGCATTACACATTTTACTCGCTGATGACGATGAAGACGACCGCCTTTTCTTTAAAGATGCCTTTGAAGAAGTAAGAGTTCAAACCAAAGTAACATTTGTTCATGATGGTCTTCAATTAATGGAACATTTAATGCAACCGGATGTAAAATTACCTGATATTTTATTTCTGGATTTGAACATGCCTAAAAAAACAGGAAAAGAATGTTTGATCGAAATTAAAAAAACCGAACATCTTAAAAATATAATTATTGCCATTTATTCTACCTCATCGTCTGAAGAGGATATAGAAGACACTTTTATTGAGGGAGCTAATATTTATATTAAAAAGCCAAGTGATTTTAACACTTTAAAGAAAATTATTAATGAAGTCGTGACGTTAAATTGGCACTATCACACGTCTGGTTTAAACCGAGATAATTTCCTGTTGCGCCTAAAATAATAATGCTTAAATGAAATGGATACCCAAGTTTAATTCTTCAAACTCATTGAGAGTTATTTTTGTAATCGCAGTTTTCATTCTGTTATTTCTTTCCTCAATTGCTTACAAACACAACCAGGATTTAAACGAATCCAGTAAACTTGTAATGCATACTTATGAAATAAACATTCAATTAGAGCGGTTAATGTCGGCGATAAAGGATGCCGAAACGGGGCAGCGTGGCTATATCATAACACGTAACGGCCGGTTTTTAACTCCTTATATTTATTCTCGCGACAAGGTAAATACTTCATTTATTACATTAAAAAAACTTACAGCCGATAATCCGAAGCAGCAAAAAAACCTTCAGAAATTATTCGGGCTCATTACACAGCGTTTTACTTCATTCGAAAACTGCTTTAAATACAGCAATCCTCAAACATATGATAAAAGAAAATTGGACAATCATATGTTTGGCGGACGAATTTTAATGGATAACATTCGTTTTCAGGTTGATGAAATGAATGATATCGAAAAAAGATACCAGCAAAAAAAATTAAAAATATACGATCAGGAAATTTCTTTAAGTCCTCTTTTCTCCATTTCATTATTTTTAACCGCATTAATCTTTATTATTCTTTCTTACAGACAAATCAGCAAAGACATTAAACGATTAAAAATATTCAACAAAAAACTTTTGATTTCTTCCCGTTTAATGGCCGAGTCTGAGATTATTGGTAAATTCAGCACCTGGCAATGGGATCTTGACGTTAATAAAATCGATTATTCAGACAATCAATATCGTTTATTAGGTTTTAAACCAAATGCTTTTGTTCCTGAAAAAGAGTCTTTTTTAAATTTTGTACATCCGGATGATAAAGATGCTGTGGCAAAATCTATGGAAGGGATTATCAATAACAAACAATTACCTTTTATTTATTATAAGATCATACTTCCTACTAACGAAATAAGATATTTTAAATCGACAGGAAAATTATTGACCGATCAGCAAGGAAGCCAAATTTTACTCGGAATTAATTTTGATATTACTGACGAGCATTTATTAAACATAGAACTTCAGGAACGTAATAGAGAACTGGAAAAAAGTAATCAGGAACTTGCATCCTTTAATCATGTTGCGAGCCATGATTTACAAGAACCTCTTCGAAAAATTCAAACCTTTATTTCAAGGGTTTCTGATGCAGACAAAGCTGTTTTATCCGATAGTGCTAAAGATTATATTAGTAAGATTGAAGTTTCGGCAAAAAGAATGCGTGTTTTAATAGACGATTTACTTTTGTTCTCAAGAACCAATACTACTAAAAAGGAATTCATAAAATCGAATTTGAACGAATTACTCGAAAATGCCAAATCTGAATTAACAGAAATCATTGACGAGAAAAAAGCAACCATTACGGTTTCAAAATTACCAAAGCTCGATGTTATTCCGTATCAAATCGAACAGCTTTTTATCAACCTGATTGGAAATTCCTTAAAATACAGTCAGCCTGACATTCGACCGGAAATTAATATTGTGACTGAAAAAGTTTCAGCAAAAGATTATCCTGATTTATTAGAACAAAATAGTAAGAAATTCTACAAGATAACTTTTTCTGATAACGGAATGGGATTTGATCCTCAGTTTAAAGAAACCATTTTTATTCTATTTCAGCGCTTACATTCTAAAACAGATTATCCGGGAACAGGAATTGGTTTGGCGATTTGCAAAAAAATTGTCGAGAACCATAAAGGTCATATTACTGCAGACAGCATCTTAGGGAAAGGCTCTGTATTTACTGTGTTTTTGCCAGAATAAAACTTCCAAAAAACTACATAAAAAACGTTATATAAATCCATTATGGGAATTATATAACGTTTCTTTTTTATGCTGTAAAGCAAAACGCTTCATTCGTTAGCATCTTTGTAATGTAATACTTTAACAAGTAATTAATGAAAGCAATGCCCATATTGAGAGCAACATTTTTAAGAATAATCTTTTTATTGATCATCCTTTGCAACACGTCTTGCAAAAAAAATAATCTGATAGAAAGCAACTTTAAAAATGAAGCTTTTAATACAAACGACCAAGAGCAAATGGAAGCTTATTTCTTTATTGCGACGGCAAATTTAAGTAAAGCTATTATTTCTAAAAGTCAGATTGCAGAACAAAAAACTTCTAAAAGTATTATAAAGCAACTAAGCAGGAAAATTGAAAATCACCAAAATAATTTGTTAAGGGATATAGCAAAAATAGCCAATAAAAGGCTGGTGATTGTTACCGAAATAAACAACTCCAGTAAACTGGAATTATATAAGTTAACTGATACGAATGCCGCCAGTTTTGATAAAGTTTATTTGGATTCATTGTTAGAATCATTAAACGGACAAATTGAAGCATTAGAATCAGTTTCTAAAGAAACAAATGACGAAGTGATTTTGAAATTAGTATTGCATTATTTGCCAGAAATGTATCAGCTTTTAAGAGAAACTGAACAAATTAAACAAAAAATTAATTAAATGCCTGTAGAGCAATCATTAACCTAAATTATCACAATTATGAAAATGCAATCAAATTTATTATGCGCCTTAGTCCTATTTATGACCGCTTCTTTTGGAATGTTACACGCTCAGGACGAAAATGTTACAACCGAGTTTGGTGTAAAAGGAGGTTTTAACATGTCTAATTTTTTATCTGACGATGATGAAGCAACTGACGAAAATATCCTATACGGTTTTAATGCCGGTGTTTATGCCACATTACCAATATCAGATTTTGTCGCTATTCAGCCAGAGGTTTTATTTACCACAAGAGGTTCTAAGTTAGAATACAACAGTGATGTTGCAAGTGGAGACGCAAAATTCAAATTAAACTATATTGAAGTTCCTTTATTAGTTAGAGTTAATATCACTAAAAACTTTAACCTTCAGGCTGGTGGATATGCATCTTATCTAGTAAGTTCTAAACTTACCGGAGACGGAGCTGCTGAATTTAACGAAGATATTGACACAGACGACTTAAACAAATTCGATGCTGGTATTGTAGCAGGTGTCGGGGTTGACTTTAGCCCGGTAAGTATTGGTGTTCGTTACAACTATGGTTTAACAACTATTGGTAAAGAAAGAACTGTTTTAGGACAAACTTATACATTCCCGGATGCAAAAAACAGTAACTTCTCTGTTTACTTATCATACAAATTAAATTAAAAAATAAATCAATTAATTATTAACCATAAATAACAAGACCATGTCAAATTTATTATATACAATCGCAGTGATTCTGGTTATCCTTTGGGCCCTTGGGTTCTTTGTTTACAGCGCCGGAAGTATTATTCACATTTTATTGGTAATTGCTATTATCGCAATTCTGTTCAGACTTATTAAAGGTCGAGAAATTTAAAAAATACAACAATTAATTAAATATACATTAATCCATTAAATCAAATATTATGAAAACTAGTAGCACAATTTTAGGAATTTTAGGAGCCGCAGCGGCGGGAGCATTTTTAGGAGTTTTGTTTGCACCGGATAAAGGTTCAGAAACAAGAAAAAAAATAAAAGATAAATCAAAAGATTACGGAGATAACCTAAAAGGTAAATTTGACGGAATTGTAAGCACGATTACTTCAAACGGTAAAGATATTATCGAAGAAGGAAAAGCAAAATTCAATTCTGTGAAAGAAGACTTCAACACTGTTAAAGATGAAGCTAAAGCTGTAAAAACGAACTATTAAAAAAGTGAATTTTTTAAACCATAAAATACCTTTATCATGGAAACAAATGCAACAACAAGAAACGACGAAAACATTTTTGAAAAAGCTGAAAATTATACCCGAACAAGTATTGAATTAGTCAAACTTAAAACGGTATCTGCATCAGCAGATGTTCTTTCTACATTAACATCTAAAATTGCCGTTGGTGCTGTTGTTGCGTTTTTTACCTTGTTTCTTAATATCGGGATAAGTTTATGGATTGGAAAACAGCTTGGAGAATATTCTTACGGCTTTTTTATATTGGCGTTATTTTACCTGATTGTTGCCATTGTATTAAACAAATTTCAACATTCGCTAATAAAAACACCAATTGGAAATATGATTATTTCCAGCATTTTAAAAGAAACTAAAACTGATTCGAACCAAAATGACCAAGCTTTAAATTAACTGTTATGGGAACCATTAAAGAAAACGTTTTTACTGTTGACAGATTAGAACAAATGATTCTTGAAACAAAGGCGCAACAAAAACAGGACTGGATTGCAATTAAAGATGAAGTTGCAGAAATTAAGCATAATCTTAAACCGCTAAATCTTATTAGAAATACGGTTGAAGAAATTAATGAAGCAGTTGGAGTTAAAAGTCATTTGGCACAAGCAGCAATCAGTATCGGAATTGGTTATCTCGCAAAGAGATTAGTGGTAGGAAAATCCGATTCGGCGTTTAAAAGCATCTTCGGATCAGTATTACAATTGATTATAACCAATTTAGTTTCAAAACCTCATGAATCTGAACCTTCAAATGAAGATAAAGATCCATTACAACACGAACCATCACAAGAGTAATTGTACAACCTTAAATTATGTATCATGGAAAAGTTAAATGAAATAATTATAAAAAATGGTGTTTACATGTACTCTAACCTATATAAATGTTTTGAATTTACGAGAGTATTTTTAGGTATCTAACTTGATTATACGTTTTTATAAATAACAACGGTTAGTCAGTTAATATCCTTCACTATATATCTTAAAAGGTTCAAAGAGGCAAAGGCACAGAGGTACAAAGATGCCAAAGATCCTGAGCTATCAGATTTTGACCTTTATAAAAAAAGCAAAGTAGACTAAATGTTTACTTTGCTTTTTGTTTTTTTATTTAAATTGTAATTCTATTCTTCAATGTATTCACGAATTCTAACACTCAACGGATCGCCCGCATCCATCTCTGTTGTTTTAACAAGTAATCCATCTGTTGAGTATTCAAATATATTATCAGGATAAGGAATAGGTATACCTTCATTACCTGTAACAATACTTTGGGTAAAATTCAAATATATAAAAGGTTCTAAAATTTGGTCTTGAGAAATTAAAAACGGTTTACGATCACTATCATAAGTTGAAACCTCAACATCACGATACGATCCTGCTGGATCTGTATAAATCGTTGTCATTTTATTTTTTTCAAAAGTATAGCTTATTATTGTAGAAATTGAGCCATTACTATTTCTAATATATGCAGTAATTACTCTTCCTTGTTTATCATACTCATATGTATTACTTTTGGTTACTTTTCCGTCTACTATCGTATTCATCTTAGTAATTAAATTATTTTCATATTCAAAACCGTAATTACCAACAATAGTTCCATCCTTCCTTCTTGAAGTCCTGCCAACTAATTTATCTCCATCATAAGTATAATCTGTAATAGTAACGACTGGCTGTAAACTTTGGTCAAAAGAGTTTCGAACTAATTGTGTTAAAAGAGTATCTGAATAAGTATATGTTATGGTATAATTAAGCTCTGGTACATACTTTGTAGTATATATTACTTTTGAAACCAATTTCACAATATTCTTCTTCGCAGCATCTGTTATTTCAAATTTATAGAAACCACCTGTAAAAGTAATCACCACATTTGCGGGAGTTAAAGTTGTTTTTTCCGTAATGGTACACGTAAATGTAGTCTCGTTAATTTTAAAATTATAAATAACAGAAACTCCTGTATTATTTGTAATTGTTGTTACCTTATATTCAACAGTTTTATTATCGAAAATATTTGAAAATGAAATGGTTTGTGTTCTTGGATAAAAAATAACTGACACTGGTTTAATCATTTCATCATTTGGACTTGTTTCTGCAGAACGCGCTGTACCCGAAGTTAAGTTTTTAGTTAGCTTTTGGCCGTAGAAAGCTTTGTATTTTGTTTGAGTTGGTTTAACATCAGCATAAACCACTTCAGGAGAATTATCTTCTTGTGCGTCGTCACTTGAACAAGATGTCAACCCTAAAATTAAAACCAATACCAACATCCACTTTTTAAATTCCATAATATATCTTTAATTCAACCCGTTTATCATGTTAGGTTGTAGCATGTTTAACACAAAAGCGATAAATTTTCTCATAAAAAGGCCGAAAGTACACTATTTATTTCAAACAATTTCAAAATATTTTTAACAAAAATTAACATTTTACAAATAATTGATTTCAAGGGAAATTATAGAAATAAAAAAGCCGAACTACAAAGTAATTCGGCTTTAGATATAATCTAAAATCTGAAGTATAAAATCTAAAATTAAAACACCTCCGAAGCTTCTTTTAATTTCTCCATATTGTTTACCAATTGTAATTCGGCAACAATTTTTTGGATATCACCATTCATGATGTTTCCTAAATCGTATAAAGTTAAACCAACTCTGTGATCTGTTACACGACCCTGAGCGTAGTTGTACGTACGAATCTTAGCCGAACGGTCACCAGAACTTACCTGAGAAGTACGTTTTGTAGCATCTTCAGCTTCTTTCTTAGCCAATTCCTGTTCGTATAAACGAGAACGTAAAACGTTCAACGCTTTATCTTTGTTTTTATGCTGTGATTTCTGATCCTGACATTGTGCCACCAATCCGGTTGGAATGTGCGTTAAACGTACCGCAGATTTTGTTGTATTAACCGATTGTCCTCCAGGTCCAGAGGAACAGAAGAAATCAACACGAACATCGTTCATATCAATTTGAACATCAAATTCTTCCGCTTCCGGTAAAACCATAACAGTTGCTGCAGATGTATGCACACGACCTTGCGTTTCTGTTTGGGGAACACGCTGTACACGGTGAACACCCGCTTCAAATTTTAAAGTTCCGTAAACATCTTCACCCGAAACCTCAAAAATAACCTCTTTGAAACCTCCGGAAGTTCCTTCGTTCATATCTACAACCGAAGTTCTCCAACCTTGATTTTCACAATATTTAGTATACATTCTGAATAAATCTCCGGCAAAAATACTCGCTTCATCCCCACCCGTTCCGGCACGAATCTCGACCATTACGTTCTTAGCATCTTCAGGATCTTTAGGGATCAACATAAATTTGATTTCTTCCTCAAGTTCCGGCAATCTTTCTTTTGCTTCGTCTAATTGCATTTTGGCCATTTCGGTCATATCTGCATCACTTCCATCAGCAATAATTTCGTTTGCCTCATCTATATTAGCCATCAAAAGCACATATTCATCACGCTTTTCAGCCAATGCTTTCAGGTTTTTGTACTCTTGATTCAATTGCACATAACGTTTCTGATCAGAAATAACATCCGGCTGGATAATCAAATCTGAAATCTCGTCAAAACGTTGTTTTACTATTTGAAGTCTATCTAACATTTTCTAATTCCTTTTATTGGAGTGCAAATTTACGAAATTTTTGTTGAAAATTCTAGTATTGAGTTATTGTGTTTTTTAGCTAGAAATTTTAGTGGAATTATGATGGTTTTTGGATCCCGATAATTATTGGGACTGCCTATTCGCTATATCTTTTTAGGCAGAATATTTTCGTTTCAATTAAGAAATTTTCGTTTGCCTAAAAAGGATGCCACTTCTATCAGGGCTAGGGGTTTTCGGGTTTTTAATTAGATTTTATGGATTTCCGTAAAATCATTTAATTAAGTGGATTTAATTTAGCAAAACAAAATCAGGTGTTTTTACTTGTTGATTAATTTAAATTAAAGACGATGTTTGTTTTATAAATGTAAATTAATGAAAGTAAATAATCTAAATTCTAATACTAAAACACATAACATGAAATTCAACGAAAAATTATTTACTTTTTTAATGCTTTCAATTATAACAATAAGCTATGCCCAAAAAGAAAAGCAAAATTCCATAACTCGACAGTTTATTGATAACGCTGAAATAACTCAGATAAACAAAGACTGGAATACAAAAGCAGAATTTAAATCCGGAATTGGTGAAGTAGTTTCTTTTTTTCCCGTTGAAGCAATTGATTTGAAATCAAATAATAAAGTAAAATCACTGCAAATGGATATGACTGTTAAATATGGGAATGGGTTAACAGGACAAAATAATACCTATTTCAAATCTTCATGGATTGATTTAAACGAAGTAGATGAATTCATACTTTTTATAGAACAATATGTAATTCCAAACCTTAAAGATAAAACTGAAAGAAAGCAATCAGTAACATATATTTTTAATTCGAGAGAAATTACATTTAGTTTTTATATTGAAAAAAGTTCTAGAAGAATATCTATCTATTTAAAGGATAATGGTTCTACAGATAATGAACATTATTTCTGGACAGAATCACAGGTGAGTAAAATTCCTGAGTTGCTTACAATGTTGAAGGAAATTAAATGACCAGATCACACAGATTTTTTTCATGTTCGATAGTGCAGATTTGTAATCCGTGCCGATAACAGTGGATATAATACTGATTATAAAAAATCCAATCTTTGTGGGCACGGATTGCAAATCCGCGCTATCGAGTAAAAATAAATTTGAAAAATAGGAGCAAAAATAACAAGATCTTAAATTATGAAAAACTTATTACTTTTCTTTTTCATTATGACAACTGCTAATATTTTTAGTCAAAATTTAAAAAATGACAGTTTAAATAAAAACGTCATTGAAACATACAAAAAATATTTTGATAGCATTCGACATGAAAATAATTCAGATTATGATTATTTTATATCTCCTGAAGAATTGGATAGTATTGTAAATAAAAATAAATATTATCCAAATTATTCTGAACAGCAATATCAGCATTCATTATATCTTAGTATTTCCATATTAATTTTTGGGGGAATAATAATTGGGGGAATTTTTTATATTTTGATAAAGCAGAAAAAAGGCTGGGGACCAAATACAGTACAGATTGTAAGTATTACCCTTTTAATTGTCGCTGGATTATTTTTAATTACCGCAGGTTATTCTCAACAACAAATCACACCAATAGTAGGTTTACTAGGTACAATTGCAGGTTATTTACTAGGTAAAAGCAGTAAAGGTTAAGAAAGACAAAATTATTCCTTTTTAAAAAAATATCATAATTTACAAGTTACGCCAAAAGCCATAAAATTTTATATAATTCTAAAAAACTCTTCACGATGAAAGAAAAATTTAGTAGAACCTATGATGAACTGTATGACATTTATCCAGATGGATATTTTTTACATAGGTTAGCAAGATTTGATAATGTTCTTCTTTCTAATATTTCTTCTGAATTGCGTGAATTTTATTCAAAATTAGAACCTATGGTTGAAATTATTCGAGTAGAAATACAACGATTTGAAGTTAAAAATAGATGGCCTTTCCGTCCGGACGCAAAATACTTTATAGTTACAAGCTTTAACAACATGATTATCAAACCAATAATATATCAAATTATTCAAAATGATAATGAAGTTTCTGAAAATCAACTTAAAGAATTTATTCAGGCTGATGTAAATTCAATAATGAATTTAAGCTTTGAAATAAAAAAAGAAGATAAAATAAGTGGACATGATATATTAAAGTCAATTGACTCGCTTTGGCCAAAATTGCAATCGACAAAAATGGAACTTTGGGGATAATGGAAAATAAACGATTTTCAGTTAACATAGGAATAACTTTAAGCAGTAACCTAATTAGTGCTTGCTTATCCATGCTTGCTATTATAGGCGCAATATTTTTATTTGTTATTGAAAAAAGAGAAACCAGTATTGCATTTTATGTTTTCATTCTATTAAGTTTTTTTTTATTCATATATAGTATTGTATTAGGTGGGCAAGGTATAAATATCGCAAGAGAAAAGTCTTTTGTAGATATTTTAGATTTAAGTTACACCAAACAAAAGTTTAATTATCAAGCAATTACCTGTTTACTAGGAATATCTTTTTGTATTATCAGTATATTTTTTACTAAAACAATAAACGAAAACAACACTGAATTACATGATATAAATAAAAATTTAGAGAAGTTAATTGAGATTAAAAAAACGGACAATCAAAAATATATTCAATTAAAAAATCAAATTGGAAAATTGGAAAATCGCATAAAGAAACTGGAAAATAAAAAGTAAATTTTACCTAATCCTGATAGGCGCGGATATATCCCCGCTCATGCTCGCAATACAAATAAACCCTAAGAAAAAAATGGATATAAAAAAAGAAACTCCCAAACCTGGATACACAACAGACAAGCCTGTAATTAAAGCTATCAAGCAGATTAAAAAATTGGTTGGTATCCAAGATAGCTGCATACAATTAAATGAAGCTGCAATTCTTCTGTTTGAAGAACAGGCTTTACAGAATGAAAACCCTAAAGTATTTATTAATGATATTTGCGCTAAATTTAAAATAAGTCGCGGGATTGATGATTTAGATTATTTAAAAAAGACAAATCATAAATCATATATTCTTCAAACTTATAATTTAGTTGAACCTTCGTTCAAAAAGTTAAATAAACAATATAAATATTTCAATGATTTTACTGATGTTTGGAAAGTAAAAGATGGGAAGAAATCACTTGATCCTTTTAGCCAGTTAGTAATTAATTTACCAACTAAATCACAAACTTTAATAAAAGAATACCCAGAATATTATCTTTTAAATTATTATCGTTTAGTACGAAATTCAATTGTACACTTACAGGATAATAATAAAGAACATTCTATAACAAAAACCTATTTTGAAGATTTTTTAAAGGACAAACTTGATTTTTTTAAAGAAAATTATGAATTAAAAGCCCCCAATGAGCCTAATAATATTTCGTTTGAAGATTTTATGCTATATACCAGAGCTCTAAAATATTTTACAAATATTTTAAATAATATTTGCTTCCCAGAAATAAAATCACTCGTGTCTGCTGCTAAAAAGGATGCTGAATTACAAAAAAAATTAAACGTTTGTCAAGATATTAAAAATAAAGGCGTCTTAAGATCAAGAATAAATACTTTACAAAGTTATTTTATTGGTTATTTTGGCACTGATTCTAACGGATTAGGCAGAGAATTTTGCAGAGAATATTTTATCGATGAAGGAACGGATTTTACAGGTTTTCTTAACTAACTAGATGGCGCGGATATATCTTCACGGGCGATACTCGATAGCGCAGATTCGCAATCTATGCCCGCAACATTCGAACAAATATTATACTCAAAACAAAAAATCAATCTTGCCAAGTATGTATTGCAAATTTGCACTATCGGGCACAAATAATTCAAAATATGAAAAATGATATTAGTATAGATGTACAAATGAGTCAAGTTTCCACTTTAACTACATTTGGCAGATTCTCAGATAGTCCAAAAATTGACATAATAATAGTCAATGATTCTAGTAAACAAATTTTAATTAAGAAAATATTCGTTGTAACAAGAATACTTTTCTTTTTCAAAAAAGAAAAGTTGATATTTAATGTAAACAAAAAAATTAATCCGAAAGAAAGTGTTACAAAATCAATTTCCAATGATAATTTAATAAAAAAGCCTCTTCGATTTAAAGTTACAACTAATTATGAGTCTTATAAATCCGAAGAATATAAACCTTAATATGCCCGCTCTCCGAAGTGTTTCCATCATCACGATCGCTGTGCGAAGCCTGCTAGCTCAAGGGTTATGTTTGGAAAAATCAAATTTCCCCCGTGAACGCAATCGTCCTGCTCGTGAACGCAATCTAAATCAATTTCAAATAATCTTATTATCTAAAGCAAAAGACAGCGCTTCGGTGAAATTTTTCACTTCAAAAGTTTCAAAAATTTTTCTTCTGTAATATTTTATCGTATCCGGAGAAACAAACATTTTTTCGGCAATCTGATTTATGGTTAAACCCTGAGCATATAACCGAAGTATTTCTAATTCTTTGTCTTTTAATTTTAATTTGTTTTTTGCAATCCAGACTTTATCCGATAAATCAAATTTCCACAAAGTATCTGAACCCTGCTTGTTTATAATAATGTTTCCCGCTTTTTTATTGTGTGAAATAGAAACCAGACATAACGATTTCCAAACTGCTCCTTGCTGATTAAGAAAAAGAGGCGTCAGTTTATGATTAATAAGAATGGGTTTGTCATATTTCCCTTTTAAATGAAAATCATAAGATATGCTGTATAATTTTCGTTCGTCATTGTTAGGTAGTTTATCATAAAAATCAAATCCGGCATTGTTGATGGTATTTAATAACTCCAGATCTTCTTTTGGAACATTATTAAAATAGAATTCATATCCCATTTCAAGCACTTCTTCTGCCGAAAAGCCACATAAAAACAAAGGATTATTGGACACATATTCAAACTTCATTTCTTCATAATCAATTACATAAATACTTTGATACGTTATTTTTGCAAAAGATTTTATCACTTCCAGATAATTACCAAACTGAAATCTGTCAGCCTCCGATGTAGCTTCTATTTTGTTGCGGCTGAGTAAAGATCTTTTTTCATTTTCCATCTTATAAAAATACTAAAAACTACACAAAAGTGTAAAATGAATTTAAAATCTATTACTTTTTTTTGTACTGAATTTTAACTTTTTTTATTATGAGGAATAAATCAGTATCAGATTCTAGTTTAAAAGAGCTAATTAAGAATAAAAAAGCGTTAAAAATAATTAGTATCGGATTAGGCATTTTATGGATTCTTATTCTGACCTGGATCGTTAGCATACCAAAATACAAGTTAATTTTTACGTTGTTGATTCTTGCCATTACAACAATAATCCCTATTTTAATTTTTATGAGTCATATAGATTCCGAAATTAAAAAACGTAATTCGCAGAACAATTAATTAATCCACCGCTCTCCAAAGTCTTCACATTATCTCGCCACTCACACGTATCAAACTTGCAAATGCAGTTTATACAAATCATCCAAAACTTCCATTTCGTCTTCTGGTAAAAGCTGTAAAGCAATTTCAAGCAAAGTCATTACATTATTATCCGCTTCATTAAAAGGAAAGCAGGCCTGACTTCTAGCATCATCATTAAGCAAAATAAGACTTGCTTTTAAAAGACTTGAAACCATTAAATTTAATTCGTTATAACCAGATACTTTTAATTTTACGCTAAACGAATTGTCATTATTATTTTCTGGTTTTAGCTTTTTGAATTTATTTAATCTTTTCATTGATTCCAGAAATTCCGTGACTTGTTCTTTATGTTGTGTTTCCATGATTTTCTGTATTTTTTTCAAAAACAAAACTACAAGTAACAGATTACTTTTAAGTGATTGTATACAATCGGTTGTATATAACCGAAAACGGAATGTATCAAAAAAGATAATTACAGTTCTAATTTTTAACTTTATATTCGTCATAGAGATTATAAATCTTTGCGATCGAACTAACTAATAATAATTTCAAACGAAAACTAAAAAATGAATCTATCTAATGAATTAACTAAAAAGAAATTAAAGGTTGGGGATTGGGTTAACTCATATTCAAAAGGCATATATAGAATTGAAAAAATTATCGATAGATATTATGATGACAGTAATTCATCTATTTTAGGAGAAAATAAAATTGGGGATAAATACAAAGACCGAATTATAGTTTCAAAAAGATTATTAAATTCAAAAATGAAAAAATCAATTAGTTATGAAAGTTGCAGTGAATTTTTCATATCTTTTTTAAGTCAAGAAAAATTAATTGAACTAAATAAAATAATTGAGCAAAATCCAAAATTAATTGCAGAACTAAATGCATTTGAAATTCCAACATTAGTTACAATTTATAATTCTCAATTACAAATTGAAACTAATGACGAATTGCAAAAAGTTAATGAATTAGTAAGGTTTATCAAGAATGGCAAAACGTATCTTGAAATAGAAACGGAAATGAAAAGAACAGATATTCTAAAATTAAAACCAAAAAATTTTGGTAATTATCTCTTCCAATTTTTAAATTTTGACCAAGAATATAAAAATAAAAAACTAATTTGGAGAGAAGCGAAATTAATAAAACAGGAAAGTTAAAAATTAAGCAACAGCAGCACATTCAATCCCCTTTTCTTCTACAATCTGCATATCAATTATTTTTTGGGCGACAGTTCCTTTTTCAAATAAACGGATGAATTTAAAAACGGCACTAACAAAATATCCCGGGTTCGAAACTAATCTGGCAATTTCTGTTATTCTTTCGTCTCTTTGCTGTAAACAGGCTTCTCTTTCGTTTTCTGGAGTCGCCACAAATTCATTGGCAAATTTCCAGGCACCGTTTCTGGCGGTTTCCATACTAAAATCAATAAAAAAGTTATCTATTTTACCTGTAAATTTAAGTATCCAGGTGAGCGCTGGCCAAATTTTGATTAAGCATTTTTCTACACCTCCAACCAAATTGCTCAAAATGGCGTTTATTTGGTCGAAATCATGTTTTAAACTCCCAATATCTTCTACTGTACTAACCTGAGCAGAGGCTATTCCTAAATCCAGATTCACATGCGCATTAATTCCGAGTAGTAAATGCTGTAGCACTATTGGCCAAAAATCTTCTGCCTGCTCAAAAGCAAATCCCCAGCATTCTGATGGTTTTTCTTTGGCTGTATATTGGTAATACGCTTTCAAATATCGATTGGCAAAAATGACATCGAGTTTTTCCATTCGCTCCCCATTTTGAAAAGAACCATTCAAGATACCTTCTTTTACTTGTACCGTAACTTCCCGATATAGCATGGTAAACAAACCTATAGCGCTTTGGTCTAATTTTGCTTTTTCTATTATTTCATCCAATAACTGAATTACTTCATCTATAGTAGTGGCTTGTTTCATACTCATTTATAATTAGTTACAATTCAATTAAGAAGAACGAATATAATTATTTTAATTTTCTAAAATGCACTTTTTGAAGCAATTATCTTGTTATTTTCCTATTTTATTTGTTTCTGAATTGGCGCATTTTTTTTGTGTTGTTAAAAACTATAAATTTGATCAAAGTCTCCTGACTTATTAAATCTGTAATTGCTGTCTGAAATATTTTCAAGTATAAAGTTAAAACACAATGGATAACTACCTCATAAACCTAATTGACAGAATGTTGGATACAAGCGACCAAAATAAGGAAGCTGGTTATGATAGTTCCAAAACAATTTCCTGGAAAGCTTTAAGAGAAGCCGAAAATGTTGAAAACACAGCATACATTCCGCAACTAATTACATTTATTGACAATGAAAAAGACAAAAAGAAACGAGACAGCTCCTATTTTCTTCTTGGTCATATTGCAAAGAATACAAGTGATTTAAAAGCACTGAATTACTTAATTTACCGCCTTCAAAAGGAAACAGACAAATATATAATTTCATCTCTGCTTGACAGAATTGCAGCTATTAAAAAACCAATTGGAACAGATTTGCAACCATTGATCCAGGCAACAAAAAGTGACAAATTGTTAATTCGGCATAGTGCCATACAATCCTTAAAAAACGCATTGGATAGCGTCGCAGAAACAGCATTAATCGAAATCCTTAATAATTCTGATGATCCATACGACTTAGTTTATGCAAATGCTACGATTAATACAATAGGAACATTAAGAGCGATACCGTTTTTAGAAAAACATTTAAAAAGCAGGAAAAGAGATGTAAAGGATTCTGCAAAATATGCCATTGAGGAAATAAAAAAAAGACACGAATGATCGTATTTTTCCTGATTGTTACTAATTTTATAGTAAAAGAAAAAATTATGGAAACAAGATTTGAAGCCGGAATCAATATTGCAATTAAAATTCCGAAGCAAAAATATAACGAAACTGTAGCTTTCTACCGTGACATTTTAAAACTGGAAGTAAAAGAAGTACCTATAGATAATCCAACAGTTTCAAGGACACATTCGGTTCAATTTGGTAACAATGTGATTTGGCTGGATTGTGTAGACAATTACACACATTCTGAAACCTGGCTGCAATTGACAGTTCCTGATGTCGAGGAAGCAACAAATTATTTAAAACAAAATGGTGTTGAAACCTGCGACGAAATAGAGGAAATTCCTAAAAACATGCATTGGATTATGGATCCTGCCGGTACCGTTTTTAACTTGCAGAAAAAGAGCGAATAGAAATAACCGTGATAAACAAATAAGTTGGCAGAGCGAGAATTGAAATCAAAAAATAAAAAAAATTATTGGGGATCTTATATTCTTGGCATTGTTGCCTGTTTAGGACTATCCTTCTATTGTTATACAAAATTTATAGCTTTAAAATATCCCAACTATTTTGGCTTATTGTTTTCATTGCTGTTTTTGGCTGTTGCGCTCCTCATTTTTTACTTTTTAATTTCGATAAAAACATATACTGTCATAAACAACAAATTAATTGTAGCATCATTTGGCAAGGAGCAAAAAAGCTATAATATTAATGAAATTATTAGCTGGACTGAAGTTCAGGTAAAAGGGAAACATGACAGATATGAAATTTTCACATTGTACACCAGAACTGGTGAAAAAATTAAAATATCAAGCAGAAACTATGATAATTATTTTGAAATAAAAAACGAGCTGACCAAAAACAAGGAGCGAAATTTAAAACTTGAAGAATTAAGCCAAAACAAAACGGGTTTGGTTATTTGTTTTATCTTAATAACAATCAGTATATTATGTTTTACCGGCGCTTACAATTCGTTACAAACAAAAAATCTTGACGACAAAACAATTAGCGTTTTTGGTGACAAAACTTCTAGCATTCAATATATCAACCATAAACATGATTACGTTTTAATAAAACTAGAATCCTATCCTGACTTAGATTTTAGAATTCAGGGCAACGAGTTAAAAGCTACGTTTGTAGAAGAGTTGATGAATGAAATTAAAACAGGAGATTCACTATTTTTAGGCATTGACAAAACAGAATACAGAACAAAATTAATAAAGGCAGATTCCTTGTCGTTTCCCGACAATTATTTTTTTAGTGACGTAATTAGCGTCGAAAGTTTACAGTCTAAAAAGAATGATTATCTAAAATTATCAGAGGTTAATGCTATTCGATCTGATGATAAATATTGGGATTCTGGATTATTTGGTGTTTTTGGGCTACTTTTAACTATTTCAGGTGTTTATGGAATAAAAACATCATTAACAAAAATGAACAATGAACAATGATTTCTATTATAAAGCTATAGAACCAGAAAAATCACTCACTGACTTTGTAGAAAATATTGGAATGTTTCATAACCAGTCAGGCAAAGACATGGAAGTGGTTTTAATGCCAGACGGAAGAATTGATTTATTTTTTATGAAGTCTGAAACAGAGCCATTTCAGGTTGCGCTTATTGGTCTGGAAAATGTGCCTGAGCAACAAGTTATTCGGGCCAATACATTTGCTTTTAAAATTAGCTTTAAACCATTAGGCGCCGAATATATTTTACAAACTTCTATTGCTGATATTTTAAATAACGCCAAACTTTTACCCACAGACTTTTGGGAAGTAAACGACAACGATCTGATAAATTTTGACACCTTTCATAAAAAAATAACAGCAAAAATCAACGAAATTTTACCCGACGAAATCGACGAAAGAAAACGTAAACTTTTCAAACTTGTTTACGAATCAAACGGTGAAATTAAAATACAGCAACTTTCAGAAGAAATATCCTGGAGCAGCCGTGAAATCAATCGGTATTTCAACAAACAATTCGGACTTTCGTTAAATGCATTTTGTAAAATCCTGCGTTTCAAAGCTTCATTGGAACATATTGCAAAAGGCAGACTTTTTCCGGAATTAAATTTCACCGATCAAAACCATTTTATCAAAGAAATCAAGAAATTCTCGGGCGTAGTTCCCAGCGAATTATTAAAAAACACGAATGACCGATTTATACTATTATCCGTCCTGAAAGCACAATAATTTTGTCCCGAAATAAGGCTGAAAAGCTAAATCGGAATAAAATTAATTTAAACTTCTAAGGAATGTTACTAGAAAATAAACAAGTTGCCATCATTGGCGGCGGTCCGGGCGGACTTACTTTAGCCCGACTTTTACAATTGCAAAACGTTAATGTAAAAGTATACGAAAGAGATTTAAACAAACAGGCACGCGTTCAGGGTTCGATTCTTGATTTGCACGACAGATCTGGTTTGGCGGCCATTCACAAAGCCGATTTATTTGAGGAATTCAAAAATAATTTTCTGCCGGGCGCAGACAAAACATTAATCTTAAACGAAAAAGCTGAAATATTTTATAGCGATCACGAAACAAATGTTCATGAAAATTTTGAAAATGAGTATTTCCGTCCTGAAATTGATCGCGGTGCATTACGCAAAATATTGTTAGAATCTTTACAACCCGAAACCGTAATTTGGAACAGTCATTTTATTTCTATGGAAGCTCAAAACGAAGGCTGGTTGTTGCATTTCAAAGATGGGAATTCGGTTTACGCAGATATTGTCATTGCTTCTGATGGCGCAAACTCAAAAATCAGACCTTATATTACCGATATTAAAGCTTTTTATACCGGTATTTTAATGCTTGAAGGCAATATTTACGAATCGGCAAAAAATGCGCCTCATATCGCTTCGCTTATCGATGGCGGAAAAATAATGGCGTTTGGAGACACTCAAAATATATTAATGGGACAAAAAGGCGGCGGCGATCTTGGTTTTTACGCAAGTTTTAAAGCCGATGAAAACTGGACTAAAACAAATGGTTTGGATTATGCCAATAAAATACAAATGTTAGAATGGTTTAAAACTGAATATCCGGAATGGAGCAGCAATTGGTACGAATTATTCGAAAATGTTTCTGCGCCGTTTATTCCGCGTCCGATTTATTGTATGCCTCTTGATCAAACCTGGGAAGCGATGCCTAATTTAACCATGATTGGTGATGCCGCACACGTAATGCCTCCGTTTGCCGGTGAAGGAGCGAATATGGCTATGCTTGATGCATTGGAATTAAGCGAATGTTTAACATCTGAAAAATATAAAACCGTTCAGGAAGCTATTTCAGGTTATGAAACCATCATGCGCAAAAGAGCTTCAGAAGCAGCACAGGAATCTATTGAGAATGGAGAAAAAATGCATTCAAAAGAGGCATTAAAAACGATGTTGGATTTTTTTAGTCACTAAGGTGCTGAGGTTCTAAGTTGCTAAGTTTTTGTTTCACGCAGATTGCACAGATTCACGCAGATTTTTTTTACATTAAAATAGTCAAATTTGCATTTATCTGCTTAAATCTTCTTAAAATCTGCGTGAAATAATTTGCAGCAAAAACTTTGCGCCCCTGCGACTTTGAGATAAAAAAAAACAAGCTTAAAAAAACTTCGTGCCCTTGCGCCTTAGTGGCAAAACACAAAAAATTTCAATACCAATTTCTAATTACCTAATTTCGCTCTTCAAATGTAAAAGAGAAAAATGAAGGTCTGTATTGCCGAGAAACCAAGTGTAGCACGTGAAATCGCATCCGTTTTGGGTGCCAATAACAAGCATGATGGATATTATGAAGGCAACGGATATGCTGTAACCTACACTTTTGGGCATTTATGTACTTTAAAAGAACCCAACGATTATAAACCACATTGGAAAAGCTGGGATTTGAACAACCTGCCGATGCTTCCTGAAAAATTTGAAACCAAAGTAGTGGAAAATTCAGGAATTCAAAAACAGTTTAAAATTGTAAAAAGCCTATTCGACAAAGCCGAAGTGGTCATCAACTGCGGGGATGCCGGGCAAGAAGGAGAACTCATTCAGCGTTGGGTCATGAATGAAGCCAATTATAAAGGCGAAGTTCAGCGTTTGTGGATTTCCTCTTTAACAACCGAAGCCATAAAAGAAGGTTTTGAAAACTTAAAACCCTCAACCAACTACGATAATTTATTCTACGCCGGTTTTTCGAGAGCTATTGGCGACTGGCTATTGGGGATGAATGCTACACGTTTGTATACGGTAAAACACGGTGGTTACAAACAGGTTTTGTCTATTGGCCGCGTGCAAACGCCAACATTGGCAATGGTTGTAGATCGTTGGAAAGAAATCGAAAATTTTAAACCTCAACCCTATTGGGAATTGCAGACTCTATACAGAGAAACGCTTTTTAGTTATGAAGATGGCCGTTTCCTGAAAAAAGAAGATGGAGAAATTCTAGCCAATAAAGTCAAAGAAAGTGAGTTCGAAATTGTTTCTGTCGAAAAAAAGAACGGAAACGAGTTTGCGCCAAAACTATTTGATTTAACAGGTTTACAGGTATATTGCAATACAAAATTTGGTTTTTCGGCAGATGAAACGCTTAAAATTGCGCAAAGTTTATACGAACAAAAAGTAGTGACATATCCCAGAGTTGATACGACATTCTTACCAAACGATATTTATCCGAAAGTGCCGGGAATTCTGCAAAAACTGACTAATTATAGTGCCTTAACGCAGCCACTTTTAGAAAAAAAAATAAAAAAATCGCCAAAGGTTTTCAACGATAAAAAAGTTACAGATCACCACGCGATTATTCCAACCGGAATTGAAATAAATTTGCCATACAATCAACAACAGGTTTATGATATTATTGTAAAACGCTTTATTGCTGTTTTTTATGACGATTGTTTGGTTGCTAATACAACAGTTGTTGGAAAAGCTGCTGATGTGATGTTTAAAACTACGGGGAAAGAAATTTTAAAGAAGGGTTTTCGCGTTGTTTTTGAAGATCCGAATGCGAAGGAAAAAGAAGCGGATTTATTGCCCAGTTTTGTTGTAGGAGAAAAAGGTCCGCATGAACCTTCGTTTTTAGAAAAAGAAACCAAACCGCCGAATCAGTTTACGGAAGCAACTTTATTACGTGCGATGGAAACCGCCGGTAAACAAGTTGATGATGAAGATTTACGTGAATTGATGAAAGAAAACGGAATTGGTCGTCCGTCAACGCGGGCAAATATTATCGAAACACTTTTTAAACGTCAATATATTGTTCGAAACAAAAAACAGGTTTTACCAACTCCAACTGGAATTCAGCTTATTGAGACGATTCAGAATGAATTAATTAAATCAGCAGAACTTACAGGTTCTTGGGAAAAGCAATTGAAAGATATTGAAAAAGGAACTTTTACCGCCGGAGCTTTTATCAAAAACATGAAGCGAATGGTTGAAGCTTTGGTTACTGAAGTTCGAAGCGAAACCCGACACGCCAATATTTCGCATGCCGGAAATGTTCAGAAAGAAGCTGTGAAAGTCGAAAAAAAGAAAGCCGATGGAATTTTGGCGGAAGCCTGTCCGAAATGTAAAAAAGGAAATCTGATTAAAGGAAAATCGGCTTACGGATGCAGCGAATATAAGGCTGGTTGTGATTTTGTTTTGCCTTATGTTTTTTCAGATAAAAAAATAACAGAAAGTCAATATTTACGATTGCTCGAAAAAGGCTCAACTGTAAACATAAAAGGTTTTAAAACCGAAGATGGTACCGTAGAAGGTTTGATTCGTTTTGAAGAAAATTACAAACTTAAATTAGAGCCGAAGAAAACAGCACCAAAAACGAAAGCAAAAGTAAATGCGAATGCGAATACAGCATCTGATTCATTAACATGTCCGAAATGCAAAAAAGGAACGATTATGAAAGGTAAAACCGCTTACGGTTGTGGCGATTATAAATTAGGCTGTGATTTTAAAGTCACTTTTGATATAGTCAGAGAAAAATTAAAAGATCAAAAACCTAGCAAAGAATTAGTTTATGCGATTTTACAGGAAGGTTTTTGATTTTTCTGCTAGATTAAAGATTTTTTTCACGCAGATTCTGCAGATTTAGGCAGATTAATTTTGATTTAAATTTATATGAATCTGCGAATATCTGCTTAAATCTTTTTAAATCTGCGTGGAATAAAATCATTCTAATCTTTTAATCTGTGGCAAATTTTTCACATTTCGTATTAAATATTCTCAATAATTAATTCGCGAAAATTTGTGAAATTCGTGGCTAACTTTTTCATAACTTAGCTTTAGAATCTAACCAAAAAACTAACCATTATGTTTCAAAAACTAACCGTTTTAATGCTTTTGTTAGCAATTATTTCTTGCCAAAAAAAAGAAACTATCGAAAAAGATAAAATCAAAATTGCCGATTGGCTTCTCGGAACCTGGGAAAATAAATCTCCGGATGGCGTACTTACCGAAAGCTGGCAAAAAGTAAACGATAGCACTTTTACCGCCACATCTTATTTCATAAAAACAGATGACACGCTACATTCTGAAAAAATAACTTTGGCACAAAAAGGCGAAATGTTACTATACAGTGCCACTGTAAACGGACAAAATGATGACAAGGCGATCGATTTTGGCTCTACTTCAGAAACGGAAAACAAGTTGGTTTTCGAAAATCCGTCGCACGATTACCCTCAAAAAATTACGTATACAAAAGGCGCTAATAATACTTTAACGGCTGAAATTACCGGAAACTTACGTGGAAAGAAAACTACGGAAAGGTTTATTATGACTAAGAAATAATATCTGGTTCTCTAATATTATGCTTTTTAGACTGGACTAAAGTCCAGCCCTACAATATGAATCGAACCTATGGTTCTTTATATGCCAGGTTGATAGGGACGGTTTGTTTTTTGCTGGATATTTTAATTAGTGAAATCAATAATCTAATTTCATTTTAGAAATTTTAACTCAATCAAAATAAAGAACCATAGGTTCTATATGCCAGGTTGATAGGACGGTTTGTTTTTTGCTGGATATTTTAATTAGTAAAATCAATAATAATCTAATTTCATTTAGAAATTTTAACTCAATCAAAATAAAGAACCATAGGTTCGGCAAATATTGCAGGGCTGGACTTTAGTCCTTACAATATGAATCGAACCTAAGGTTCTTTATATGCCAGGTTGATAGGACGGTTTGTTTTTTGCTGGATATTTTAATTAGTAAAATCAATAATAATCTAATTTCATTTAGAAATTTTAACTCAATCAAAATAAAGAACCATAGGTTCGGCAAATATTGTAGGGCTGGACTTTAGTCCAGTTAAACGTAGCGAAAATCAAATCTTGTGTCTTTAAAAAAAGGAATGTGAACATTATTCATTTTTCCCCAATCTTATTCACCATAAAAATCATCAAAATTCCTAAAAGTGCCATGATCAAAAAGGCAAATTTCATACTTAGATATTCAGAAATAAAACCAACCATTGGCGGAACAAGTAAAAATCCAAGATAACCAATAGTCGATATAGAAGTTAGAGCTGAACCACTACTTAATTTGGAAGATCTTCCAGCAATGCTAAATACTAACGGAACTACGCAGGAAACTCCAAATCCGATTAAAACATAACCAAAAATAGTTGGGTACGCATATGGCAGAACAAAACAAATCCCAAAACCTACTGTAATCAATATTCCGCTGTAAAGCAGAATTCGTTTTGTACCAAATTTCATTACCCCAAAATCTCCAAACAAACGTCCTAAAGTTACCGCCGTTGCAAAAAATACAAATGCAGCACTGGTTAATTTTGGCGAAGCGTGCAGTATATTTTCAAAATAAATACCGCTCCAATCGTACATCGTGTTTTCGCAAGCCATAGAGACAAAACAAATTAAGGCAAACTTTACGAGGTTTTTCTCTGGCAACGAAAAGAATTTCTTTTTAACAGGAACAGGCTCATTATGAATACTAAGTGGGTAAAAACAAGCCGTAAGTCCCATCATCAAAATACTTACTCCCAATAAGTGATAGGAAGGCGCAATATGCTGTGTAACCATTACATACCCCAAACCGGCACCTGAAAAAACGGCTATACTCCAAACGGCATGAAAACGGGTTATAATCGATTTGGGATATAATTTCTGAACCTCAAGAGATTGAGCATTAATAGATAAATTAAAAATATTACGAGACGCTCCAAAGATTAAAAGTATCATAACCAATTGCCATACAAAAGCGGCTAAGCCCGGTAAAGACAAAGCAATATTAAACATAATCGCTCCCAACAACATGATATAACGGCTGCTGTATTTGTTTAATAACATTCCTGTAAAAGGCATGGTAAGCATTAAACCTATCGGAAATGCAAATAAAACAGCTCCAAATTCTGCTTCAGAAAGATGCAATTGCGCTTGTATGTGCGGAATTCGGGATACCCACGAAGAATATCCAAAACCGGAAACGAAAAAAAATACTGTATTGGCTATTCTAAATCCTTTTGGTGAATTCTGGATTCTTTTAAAAAAAGGGAGAATCATTATTTGTGAAATTTATTTGGCTGCAAATTTAGGCCTTTTCAACCAAATTCTATTCTTTTAATTTTTTTCTTACGAATACAAAAACAGCATCAAAAATCACAAATAAATGACTATCAACAAGATATAACATCACCATTAAAATAATAACAAAATTGGTATTATCTATTTGAAATAATATTTGTTAAGGAAACAATAATATTTACATTTGTACTGTTTTTATTCATTCTAAATAAAAACACTCCTAACCAAATTATAATTATAATGAAATATCTTAATTTGAAAACGTCTCGTTTTCTATCTTTAATTTGCTTATTGTTTTCAATAAGCACGGTATCAGCCCAACAAACTAACGGGAAAATAAAAGGAACAATCACAACTTCAGAAGGAGATCCTGCCGCTGGCGTTAACGTTGTTCTTAAAAATTCAAAATACGGTACCGTTACCAATGATGATGGTACTTTTGAGTTAAACAGAGTAAAACCAAATACGTATTCTCTGCAAATCTCCTTAACTGGTTACGAAACAACAGAACAAGAAGTTGTTGTAGCCGAAAGTGAAACTGCAAACGTCAACTTACAACTAAAGGTTTCTAATAAAGAATTACAAGAAGTGGTAATTAACAGCAAAAAAAGCATCTTATCTAAAAAAACAGATTATGTTGCCAGAATGCCGCTAAAAAATCTGGAAAATCCACAAGTTTATAATGTAATTCACAAAGAACTTTTATTAGAGCAGGTGGCTGTAAATATTGAAACTGCAATACGAAATTCACCTGGCGCTATACCTGTTACTTTTCCTTCTGGCGGAATTGGTATTACATTTAGAGGTTTTACAACGGGAGTGAATGCCAGAAATGGTATGGAGACAGCATCTGGCCGTTCTTCTATAGATCTTTCAAACGTAGAAAGAATAGAAATCATGAAAGGACCATCCGGAACTTTATTTGGATCTTCGGTATCTTCTTTTGGTGGTGTTGTCAATCTGGTTACTAAAAAACCTTTTGAAACTGCAGCAAACGAAATTTCATATACAGGTGGAAGTTTTAGTACAAACAGACTTACTGCTGATATAAATACGCCTCTTAACAAAGATAAAACGGTTTTGTTCCGAATTAATATGGCTGTTAACAGAGAAAAAAGCTTTTTAGATTATGGTTTTAATAATACGCTGGCCATTTCTCCAAGCTTAACTTACAAGGCTTCTGATAAGCTTACATTTAATATTGATGCTGAGTTATTTAACGTTAATAATACCAGACGTACTTACAATACTTATACTGCTGCCTCTGGAATAACAAATCCTACTGATTTGAAAATTGATTATAAAAAATCAATGTTTCATGATGATAATGATGCTAAAACTTCTGCCACTAAAGTTTTCGCACAGGCAGAATATGAGATTTCTGAAAACTGGAAATCGACAACCGTATTTTCTTTTGTAGACGAAAATGTAGAACGCAGTTACCAGAGTTATGCGGTTTGGAGCTCCCCTACTCAGGTTGCCAGAAGAGTTGGTTTATGGGGTCCTGTTTTTAATACTTATACTAATATTCAGGAAAATATTAACGGGCAATTTGCTACCGGAAGCATCAAACATAAACTTTTGGTTGGTGGTAATTACAGATTATATAGTTCTAATTTTTCGGGCGGTACTACTTTTACTCTTGATAATATTGATGTAACAACAAACTTTGCTCCTATCAGAAGAAAAGCTGTTGATGCTGGTTTAGTATTAACTACAATTCCGGTTGCAGATCAGGAAACAATTAGTTTCTATGCTTGTGATGTTGTTAATTTTACAGATAAATTATCGGCTATGCTAAGTTTGCGTTTAGACAATTTTAACCGTGAAAAAGTAGGTACTACAGAAGGTTATCATCAAAGTGCAGTATCTCCTAAATTAGGTTTGGTTTATGAAATCATTAAAGATCAGGTTTCTTTATTTGGTAACTACATGAATGGTTTTCAAAATTCTGCTCCAGTTACGCAGCCTGATTTAACGCAATTAGTTTTAGATCCAATTTATGCCGTACAATACGAAGGTGGAATTAAAGCAGAAGCTTTTAATAAAAAACTGAGTGCTACGGCAAGTTATTACAATATAAAAATTGATAATGCTACAAGAACAGATGCTGCCGGAGTTACCTATCAGGATGGTGTGCAGGAAAGCAAAGGAGTTGATTTTGAATTAATCGCTAATCCCTTTTCTGGTTTAAACATCGTGGCGGGATATGCTTATAACGAAAATAAAATCCTAAAAGCATCTGATGCAAGTATTGAAGGAAATATAGCTGCGGGGGCACCAAAAAATGTTGTCAATTTTTGGACTACTTATACTTTACAAAATACATTAAAAGGTCTTGGTGCCGGTTTTGGAGCCAATTATGTAGATAAAAGTTATTTTGCAACAGATAATAATTTTTACATGCCATCTTACACAACTTACAATGCTACTGTTTTTTACGATCAGTCTTCATGGAGAGTTGGGGTGAAATTCAACAACATGAGTAATAAAAAATACTGGGATTTTTACGGAAATTCTCAGGCGCCAAGTAATTTCTTAGTAAACTTAACTCTTAAGTTTTAAAAGTTATTTCGCCATAATAAACACCTCTTTCTTAGGAACAGAGGTGTTTCTATTTTTAAATAAATCATTTCGGTTATCACAGCCGTTAAAACCTGTTCCGGTTAAATAAACGAGAAAATTTTAACGATTCATTTTTTAATGTTTTATTTTTAATTGTTCTAAATAAGAGTTAAGTTTGTGAAAAATATCATACTTAACAAAATTTAAATCCTGATCTTATGAAATCAAATATCTTAAAAAAAATCACGTTTTTTCTTTTTATGTTAGTTGCTAGTCCGCAATTGTTTGCTCACGCACTTTGGATCGAAACTAAAGCAACCGGAACAAAAGGAAAAGCACAGGAAATCTCAGTTTATTTTGGAGAATTTTCAGATAATGACATTACAAAAGCTGATAAATGGTTTTCAGATTTAAAAGATTTTACATTAGTAGTGATTAGCCCTTCTAAAAAAGAAACAAAATTGACCGCAACTGCTTTAGAAAACAAATATCAGGCTTTCTTTACGCCAGATGAAGAGGGTGTTTATACGATTGCAATGCACCATAAAGTAAAAGATGTTTATGGAACTATGGTTTTGGATTACAATTCAAGCGCAACTGTAACTGTTGGAAATGCTGCAAAAGGAAACGAAGCCACAGTAAATACAAACATTATTAGTGTATTTGCAAAAGATGTAGTTACTGCAAAACAAAAAACGAAGATCAATGTAAATGCTTTATACGAAGGTGCAGCAGCGAAAGAGCAAAAAATAAAAGTAATTGCACCAAATGGATGGGAAAAAGAATTATGGAGCAATGACAAAGGAGAAGTCTCTTTTACACCAATCTGGCCAGGAAATTACATGGTAGAATTTGCTTATACAGAAAAATCAGCCGGAGAACACAATGGTAAAAAATACGATGAAATCTGGAAAATGGCTACTTATTTAATTTCGGTTAAATAATTTCAAAATCTTTTTAGATTTTACTTTTCAATCAAACCTTGCTCTTTCGAGCAAGGTTTTTTGTTTTAGGTGTTTCAAATTATAAAAAATAAAAATAGTAAAAGCAAAATCTTAAGCCAATCTTAAGACAAGATTAATTAAACTTTAATCAAGATAATTACCTCATAATTTTTTGTTAAGGACTTCACATCTCTATATTTGCATTCGTAATTTTTATTGAATCTAAATAAATACCATGAAACATAATTTAATACTATTCTTAGCCTTAATAAGTTTTGCAGCTTCTTATAGTCAAGATTACACAAGTACAGAAAATAGTATCACAAACGATACTGTTAAAAACAAAAAGGGAGAAGTCCTTAACGAAGTGTTAATCACACCAAATAAACCTAAAAAGCCAGTTGAAGCAGCACGTTCCGGAATCAAAGTAATGGATTTGCCACAGAGTGTTCAGGTTATTGGCAGCGAAATAATCGAACAACAACAAGCAATTAGATTAAGTGAAGTAGTAAAAAACCTTAATGGTGTTTATGTAGGATCTGCTCGTGGTGGTGCGCAGGAATCATTCTTTTCAAGAGGATATGATATGAGTGCCAATAATATGTTTAAAAATGGTTTTCGATATAATGCCGGCTCTATACCAGAAGTTTCTTCTTTGGAGAAAGTTGAATTTTTAAAAGGAGGTTCTGCTTTATTGTATGGAAATGTGGCTCCTGGCGGAATTATGAATTTGGTTACCAAAACACCAAAATTTACAAGCGGTGGAGAAGTTTCTATGCAAATGGGTAGCTATTCTTATTATAAACCATCTGTTGACTTTTACGGACCTCTAAATAAATCTATTGCCTACAGATTTACAGGATCTTATGAAAACTCAGAAAGCTTTAGAGATTATGTGAAAAACGAACGTATTTATATCAACCCTTCGTTTTTATTTCATTTATCTGATAAGACCCAAATTACATTACAAGGAGATTATCTAAGTGCTGACTGGACTCCTGATTTTGGAACCGGAATCTACGGAAAAACAATTTTAGACTTACCTCGTAACGAATTCTTCGGAGCACTTTGGTCTACTGCAAATACCAAATCTTCTAGTGCTTCCTTGTTATTTAACCATGATTTCAATAAAAACTGGAAATTAAATTTTAATTCTTCTTACCAGTCTTACCGCAGAACTCAAACTTCTACAGCACAGTTAAGTACAATCGATGCTAATGGAAACTGGAAACGTGGTTTAACAAAAGCTGACGCTGCCGAACAAATTTTTGGAGACCAGTTAAGTTTACAGGGAACTTTTAATACAGGAAGTATAAAACACCAAATCTTTACTGGTGTTGACTACGAAAACTCTTTGGCTCCAAGTTATACTTTTGGCTTCTATGCTCCGGGAAAACCTGCAGACCTTTTAACTACAGAAGCTACCGCTATAAATTTATATACTTACGATTATAGCACACAAAATACTGTTATTCCTTATCCAGCAAGAACTACTCAGTTAACAAGTACAGAAACGCAACGTTTTGGAGCGTATTTTCAAGATTTAGTTTCGATCAATCAATACATAAAAGTTCTCGCAGGATTACGTTGGTCGTGGCAGCAAGGCGAAGCTACCACTACAAAAGAAGTGATAGAGAAAAAGAATAATGTAAACGTTATTACGACTGCTTACGAAGATGCAGTACCAGTAATTGGTGCTAAATCTATTAGCAAAGCTTTTTCACCTAAGGCAGGATTAGTCGTTCAGCCAACTAAAGATTTGTCTTTATTTGCGAGTTACTCCAACTCTTTTAATCCAAATACAGGAACAACCGTAGATTTAAAACCATTAGACCCGTCTATTGTCGATCAATATGAAGTTGGTGTGAAAAAAGATTTCTTCAAAGGTCTTTTGACTACAAACGTAACATTATATCAAATTACCAATAATAATTTAGCACAAACAGCTCAATATCAATCAGACGGTGTTACACAAAACGTTAATGCCAATCTAAAAGAATTAGTTGGAGCTACAAAAGGAAAGGGAATCGAAATAGATATTACCGCGACACCTTTGGAAGGTTTGAACATTATGGCTGGTTATAGTTTTAATGAAACCAAAGTATCTAAATCATCCGGCACAAGCGGAAGTCTTGTTGTTGGAGATGTTTTAGCAAGAACTCCAAAAAATACTGCCAATTTGAGTTTTTTCTATAAAATACCTGGCGGTTTATTAAAAGGGATAACTTTTGGAGCGATTGGAAATTATGTTGGAGATCGTACAGGTGGCTGGAATGATGATTATTTATGGACAGAAAACACACCTGCAACCAATCCAAAAACATATACTGTAACGATTAGAGATCGTGATATTCCTTTAGAAGGTTATGTTACTGTAGATGCCTCTCTTGGGTATGAATGGAAAAAATTCTCAATCTTATGCCGATTATCAAACATTACAAACGAATTAAATTATACAGTTCACGAAAATTATAGTGTAAACCCAATAGCACCTCGTCAGGTAATGACTAGTTTACGTTATAAATTCTAAAATTTTGAATTAGATTTTCTCCATTCAGGGTTTTCTGATTACTAGAAATTAGAATGTTCTTTTGGAAATTTTAAACCTCATCTTGCAAAAGTTGAGGTTTTTTATTTTGTTAAAAATGTGTCTCATTTTATAATTACTTTTGTCGCATAAATCACTACAAAATTTAAACCCAAAATATGTCAGATTCCAAAAAGAACCAATTAAAGAAAAGTTTAGGATTAAGTTTTAATATTGCCGTATTAATTGGAGGAACAATTGGAGTTGGAATTTTACGAACACCAGGCACAATTGCAGGAATGTTGGATAATTACTGGCTTATTATCGCTTCATGGCTTATTGGCGGAATTTATGTTTTAATTGGCGCCAATTCTTATGCAGAACTGGCTACAATGTTACCAAAAGCCGGAGGATCTTACAATTACATCAAAAGAGCTTTTGGCAATTATGCCGGTTTCCTTTCGGGTTGGTTTGATTACATTACCAATGCCATTCCGCCTGCTTTTTATTGTATCGTAATTAGTGAATATCTTATAATTTTGTTTCCGGGTCTGGCAAATTTTTCAACTGAAATTGCCATTTCGTTATTAATTGCCTTTGTTTTATTGCATTTAAGCGGAGTAAAAAACGGAAGTGTTATTCAGCAAATTACTAGTTTTCTGAAAGTGATTTGTTTTGTTGCTTTAGTTGTGGCTTGTTTTATGTATTCAGGCGTAAAATTAGATCCAATTCCAAAAAACAATACTGTCTTTCAAATTGGGTTAATATTTGGATTTTTTAAGTCGCTTCAACTGATCATCGGAACTTATAATGGCTGGAACAGTGTTTGTTTTTTTGCCGAAGAAAACGAAGATCCGGGCAAAAATATCCCGAAATCTTTATATAGCGGCGTATTGCTGGTTATTGCGATTTATGTTTTAATAAACATTGCTTTTTTCTATGTTTCGCCAATGGAAACAGTCGCAAAATCTAATTTGGCTGCTGCCGATGTCGCCAATATTATTTTTGGAAAAAACGGTGCAATTATCGTTACCGTAATTTCTATTTTTTCTTTGATTAGTATTCTGAATGCCTTTATGATGATCCCTCCAAGAATTTTATACGGATTAAGCCGCGATGGTTTTTTTATCGAAAAAGGTACAACAGTCAACAAAGGCGGAACTCCTATTGTTGCGCTTTTGGTTTCGTCACTTTTCAGTTTGTTTTTAATTTGTATTGGTTCATTTGAAGTTTTATTTTCATTTGCTGCCTTCACCTCTATTATTGTTTGGGGATTAGCTTATTTTTCTTTGATTAAACTAAGAAAATCAGAACCGGATTTACCAAGACCTTACCGCTCCTTTTGGCATCCATGGAGTACAATAATTGCTATTATAGCTTCTTTTGCTTTGTTAATTGGTTTTATTTTTAGTGATCCTAAAAGCTTTATAATTATTGTAGGAATTACAGTCGTTTCTTATCCGTTATTTTTAGTTTTAAATCGAAAGAAAAACACCTAATACTATTCTGAATCTTTAAAATAAAGTTAGAACCGTTTCTTAATTGAGACGGTTTTTTTTTGCTCTTTTTTGAAGATGGATTAACTTTTTCTATCTAAAACAGAAAATTCAGCCATCCATAAACGATCTCACACCTTTTATTTATTCTTCTTAAGCAGAATTTTGGGAGGAATTTTTAAAAAATATCAACAACTTAAAAATCAGGTATTTATACGCTATTTCACTTCATTTACTTTAGCGAGATTTGTTATTGTTGAAGTAAATTCATACAAAAGTACTATCGTTTGTAAATAAAATTATAGAAACAATTTTTTAAAAGTTTTTCTTACTAACCGTTTAATCCTCAGAATTATGAAAATGAAAACCACTTTGTTTTACGTATTCTGTCAAATCACCAATGACAGAAGCCCTCCTCTTTTTTTCCAAAGAACAAATCATGAAAAAATTTATCCTTAAAAATCAAAAATCATATGAAAAATTTATACAAAATTATTCTCTTCCTGATTTGCGGAATAATGTATTCCCAAACACAAAGTGATATTGAAAAGATTAAGTCTGAAACAAATGTCGCAGAACTCGAAGCTTTAAGTATACGATACAAAGCAGAGGCAGACAGAAACAAGGAAAGAGCCATAAGTCTTGCCCGAATTAATGGCTGGAGCCTTACCATTATTAATAAAGACGGGACGCAAAGTGAATTGATGGACGTTACTCCAGACGGAAAGTCCCCAATTTATTTTACACCTGAAAATGTGGATGCAGCAAAATCAACCCGAACTAATTATTTAAATTCCGGTGGTGGTTTGGGTCTTACACTCAACGGACAAACCATGACAGCCTACGTTTGGGATGGTGGTGCTACACTTCCTACTCATAACGAATTTGGCGGAAGGGTTTCTATTTTAGATGGTGCGACCGTTATTAATCCGGCAAACAACAATAGCCAGCATGCCAATCACGTTACCGGTACTATTGTTGCCGCAGGTGTGGTGGCTCAGGCAAAAGGAATGGCTTATCAGGCAAATGCCAGAACCAACGACTGGAATAGTGATTTATCTGAAGCCACGGCTGTTGCTGGCTCAAGCGGAATGTTATTATCCAATCACTCTTATGGATGGGCAACTAGAAGCTATTCGGGAGGACCTGTTTTAATTGCTCCATGGCAATTTGGAGCTTACCAAACCATTGCGAGGGATTGGGATAACGTAATGTTTAATGCGCCATATTATTTAATGGTAAAAGCAGCTGGAAATGATGGTAATGACAATACTGCAAATCCAAGCCCCATAGGAGGTGCAAGCTATGATAAGCTAACCGGATTTGCTACCTGCAAGAACAACCTCGTTATTGCAAATGCCAATGATGCTGTAATAAGCAGCACAGGAGCATTATCAAGTGTTGTTATTAATTCTTCCAGCAGCCAAGGCCCTACAGACGATTTAAGAATTAAGCCCGATCTTACCGGAAACGGAACCTTACTGTACTCAACGGCTACACTTACATCTGTAATAACACCATTAACAAATAGCAGTTACGGAAACGCAACCGGAACTTCGATGGCGTCTCCTAATGTTACCGGAACATTGCTTTTGCTGCAACAGCATTACAAAAACAAAACCGGCGGGTTTATGCGTGCTGCAACCCTAAAAGGATTGGCGTTACATACCGCAGATGATGCCGGCCCGGTTGGTCCTGATGCAATATTTGGATGGGGATTACTAAATGCAAAATTTGCAGCCGAAACCATTACAAAAAAAGGAACTAATGCTATTATTGATGAAAACACCCTGAATAACGGAGCCAGTTATAGTTTTACAGTAACATCTGATGGTGTAAATCCTTTGATTGCTTCAATTTCATGGACAGATCCTGCGGGTGCAGCTTATTTTGGAAGTACGCCAAATATTGGTACTGCCAAATTGGTAAATGACCTGGATATTCGCGTAACTAATACAGCGGGAACTGTTTTTCCATACAAATTGTTAACCGCTACGACCAACACATTAGGTGATAATACCAGAGATCCGTTTGAGAGAATCAAGATTATTGGTGCTGCTGGTAACTATACGATAAGTATTTCTCATAAAGGAACTTTGGTAAACAGCCTTCAAAAATATTCTGTTATTGTGACCGGAATAGTGCCTCCGCTGGCCGATCTATATATAAAAGACAGACCATTTGATACTGGTGTACAACCCAATCCGGATTCAGGGCCTATGTGGATAAGCGATGATATTTGGGTAAGACAAAATATTGACGCAGGACTTGTACATGAAAATCCTGAATACAAAACAAGCTCACCAAATGCAGTTTATATTAGAGTTTATAACAGAGGAACTGCCACAAGTTCTGCTTCAAAAGTAAAATTATATTTTGCCAAAGCTTCTACAGGACTAACCTGGCCAACTAATTTTATTAATTTCAATGTGGGATCTGTTTTGCATGGGGATCTAATAGGCGAAGTTAATATTCCGGCCATAACAGCAGGAAACAGTGCCATTGTTATGATTCCGTGGTATCCGCCAAATCCTGCCAATTTTACTTTTGACCAGCATCATTTTTGTTTAGCGGCCAGAATTGAATCTTTTGGTGACCCAATGTTTAATGAAGTTAATGGCAGTATTGCTCCAAATGCGAAAAACAACAATAATATTGCGTGGAAAAACCTGAGTGTTTACAATTTAAATACTACTGATGTTGTAGCGCCTACAGCTGTTTTTATTAGAGGAATAAAATCTAAATCTGTAAATATTAGATTTCTGGATAAAGGATTTAATGAAAATCTTAAAAACAATTTCTTCGAATTAGGCGGAACTATAGAAGCTACGCTTGATGCACGTTTATTTGAAAGAGCAGAATCTAACGGAAGTTTGAGAGGTGTAAAAATTATCGATAAAAATAAAATTCTGATCACTTCAGCAGAAGCTGCAATTACAAATTTACCTATCGATAATGCAGAAACTTTTGGGATAACATTTGATTTTAGGGTAGCGAGAGACTTTCCTGCAGATGAACAAATTACTTTGGATGTCATTCAGGAAGATGCCTTAAGAGGGGAATTAGAAGGCGGTGAACGTTTTGCTCTTGTAAAAGCTGACAAACCTAACACTAAAACTGATGAAATTGTACTCAAAGAAGCAGAAGACTCCAGCGTATTTACGATTTATCCTAATCCAACAAATGGCATTTTTAAAATTAGCATCAACAATGCCGAACAGGGAACTTTAAAAATATCAAGCCTTTATAATGGTGTTGTTTTTGAAGAAAAAACCAATAAAGGAACAGAATTTAATGTAAACATCGCAAAACAAACTCCTGGAATCTATATCGTTCAGTTTATTTCTGACAAAGGAATTGTAACGACCAGAAAAATCATTAAAAACTAATTGCTGAGATTCAAATTATTCTAAAAAAAATCCCAATACTAAATTTAGTATTGGGATTTAATATTTAAAAGAAAATCTGATTGTTATTTTAGACCTGCAATACTTTGCTCGATTGTAGCAATCTTAGCCAAAGCATCAGCTTCTTTTTGTTTTTCATTTGCTAAAACTTTTTCCGGTGCTCCTGCAACAAATTTTTCGTTAGACAATTTTGCCTGAACCGATTTTAAGAAACCTTGTGTGTAAACCAACTCTGCTGTTAGTTTTGCAATTTCAGCATCAACATCAATATTTCCTCCTGAAATTGGAATGAAATATTCGTTTGATTTTACACGGAAAGATAACGCTCCGTCTACTTTCGCAGCAACATATTCGAAAGCTGAAATATTTCCTAATTTCGTTATTACAGAATCAAAATAAGTAGAGAATTTTTCGCTGTTAATTGCTTTTAATTCAATACTGTCTTTCATTGCAATATTCTTTTCCTTACGAATTGTTCTGATTCCTGAGATCACTTCCATCGAGTTTTCAAAATCTGCAATTAATTTTGAATCAAACGATTTTAACTCTGGCCATGTTGAAACAATTAAAGCTTCTTCCGGAGTTCTTTCAGCGATTAAATGCCAAATTTCTTCTGTTAGGAAAGGCATAAATGGGTGAAGCAATTTCAAGTTACTTTCTAACATTTCGATTGCTTTATCAAACGTTGCTTTATCAATTGGCTGTTGATATGCCGGTTTGATCATCTCTAAAAACCAGTTACAGAAATCATCCCAAACTAATTTATAGATGGCCATTAATGAATCTGAAATTCTGTATTTTTCAAAATTGTCTTCGATATCTGCTAACGTTTGCTGGAATTTTGCTTCATACCATTCAATTGCTCTTGCTGATGATTCCGGTTGTGGAATAGTTTCTGAAACTTCCCAGCCTTTAATCAATTTAAGAGCATTCCATATTTTGTTCGAAAACGCTTTTCCCTGATTACACAATTCTTCATCAAACATAATATCGTTTCCTGCAGAAGCACTCAAAAGCAAACCTACACGAACACCATCAGCTCCGAATTTATCAATTAGATCTAAAGGATCAGGAGAATTCCCTAATTGTTTAGACATTTTACGGCCTTCTTTATCTCTTACCAAACCAGTTAAATATACATTTGTAAATGGTTTTTCACCTGCATATTCATAACCTGCAATAATCATTCTGGCAACCCAGAAAAATAAGATATCCGGACCTGTAACCAAATCATTTGTTGGATAATAGTATTTATAATCTGCATTTTCAGGATCCATTATTCCTCCAAAAACAGACATCGGCCAAAGCCATGATGAAAACCAGGTATCTAAGGCATCAACATCCTGTTTAAGCTCGTTTATTGTTAATTGTTTGTTGTTTGTTGCTTCCTGTGCTAATTTTAAAGCATCTTCGATGTTTTCAGCCACTACAAAATCTTCTTTGCCGTCTCCGTAATAATAAGCCGGAATTTGTTGTCCCCACCATAATTGGCGAGAAATATTCCAATCACGGATGTTGTTTAACCAATGCGCATAAGTGTTTTCGAAACGTTTTGGATGCAATTTAATTTCTCCTGTTTCTAAAACTGATTTAATTGCCGGTTTTACTAAATCTTCCATTTTCAAAAACCATTGGTCTGATAATCTTGGTTCGATTACCGCTTTGGTTCTTTCAGATGTTCCAACTTTATTCAAATGGATTTCGGTTTTGGCCAAAGCTCCAATTTCTTCTAATTCTTTTGCAATTTCAGTACGAACCACAAAACGATCTTTTCCCTGATAATGTAATCCGAAACTATTTAGCGTAGCATCTTCATTAAAAATATCAACGATTTCAAGATTGTGTTTTTCTCCTAATGCTTTATCGTTTACATCATGCGCCGGAGTTACTTTTAAACATCCTGTTCCGAATTCTACATCTACATACTCATCTTCGATAATCGGAATTACTCTTCCACAAATAGGAACGATTGCTTTCTTTCCTTTTAAATGTGTAAAACGCTCATCACTTGGGTTGATACAAATAGCGGTATCCCCAAAGATAGTTTCGGGGCGTGTTGTAGCAATGGTCAAAAATTCCTCCGTTCCCTCAATTTTATAATTCAGGAAAAATAATTTTCCTTGTTGTTCTTCATAAATAACTTCTTCATCAGAAAGAGTTGTTTTTGCTTCAGGATCCCAGTTTACCATTCGGTAACCTCTATAAATTAATCCCTTGTTGTATAAATCTACAAATGACTTAATTACAGATGCAGACATATCAGGATCCATAGTAAATTTGGTTCTTTCCCAATCGCAGGAAGCACCTAATTTTTTAAGCTGATCCAGGATTACTCCTCCGTATTTATCTGTCCATTCCCAGGCGTGTGCCAAAAATTCTTCGCGGGTTAAATCATTTTTATTGATTCCTTCCGCTTTTAATTTTGCAACAACTTTTGCTTCGGTTGCAATAGATGCGTGATCTGTTCCCGGAACCCAACAGGCGTTGAAGCCTTTAAGACGCGCTCTACGAATTAAAACATCCTGAATTGTGTTATTCAACATATGCCCCATGTGCAAGACTCCTGTCACGTTTGGTGGCGGAATTACAATTGTATAAGGTGTTCTATGATCTGGCTCTGAATGAAAATAATTATTTTTCATCCAGTAATCATACCATTTATTCTCGATCGTTTTAGCGTCAAATTGTGCTGGAATACTCATTTACTGTAGATATGTTTAATCGTTAATTCGTTGATCTGTTTAATCGTGATTCTGTTTAACTTTTAATTGCTAAAAACGAATTAACGATTAAACAAATAAACAATTAAACAAAAACTTGGTTCAATTTTTGTAATTATAACTGACAGCAAAAGTAAATAATTAAGTACACTATAAAAAGCGAAATAATAATTTGTGTATTAATTAAAACAAAGTATATTTACTTACAACTTAAAAACAATTTCAAAATGAAAAATGTTGCCACTTTTATTGTAATAGTATTATTTAGTGCAATAGGTTATTCGCAGAACGGTCCAAAAATTGAATTTTCGGCACCGGACAATACAGTTGATTATGGGAAAATATCAAAGAGTGATAATGCAGTTCGATCTTTTGAATTTACAAACACCGGAGACGCCCCATTATTAATTACATCTGCAGAATCAACAGTAAGCACGATCGTCGTTACAAAACCTGCTGCTGCAATTATGCCGGGTAAAAAAGGAAAGATTGATGTGAAATACAATATGGCTGTAGGTCCTATTCGTAAAACAATTACTGTAGAAACAAATGCTGTAAATTATCCTGATGGTAGAGTTGCCCTAAAAATTAAAGGGGAAGTTTTATAAAAAATTACATTCTAAAAATAGTAAAAGCCGTTTCTTAATTGAGAAGCGGCTTTTTTATATCTTAAAATTTAAATTTTCTAATCTTTGTCAAAGTTTAAAACTTTGACAAAGATAGCATCGCATATAAAACCCGACAGATTTTAAAAACCTGTCGGGTTTGCTATGACGTTTTATTTATCTGTGCATTCAACAGTGTCAAATTTATATTTTACGCTTTCAAAATCAATAGGTTTATCTTTTACCAAATACGTTACCCCCATTGTGGTTTGCATTGTACCGTTTCCTAAAATCAGCTGTTTATCACGTTTTAAAAGTGCCATTGGATTTTTGAAAACCCTGTCTTTGCTTGCCAACTCCTTAAATGTATAGTCTACAAATAATGTATCACCATGAAATTCTCCTGCAACTTCACCCGTTCTTACAGTTGAAGGTGCGACTTTCATTACCATATTTCCGGTTAACTTTCCATTTTTTAAGGTATTCAGTTTTAAATCTATTGTGTCTTTTTCGTATATCGCCTTATAGCATTCACTGCTCACAATCTTTTCTCCCTCAGCTTTAACAGCTTCGATTTCTTTTTGTTTTTCTTCTTTTTTACAGCTTTGAAATCCGACTAAAGTCAGAAGCAAAAATGGTATGACTAGTTTTTTCATAATTATATTAAATTCGATAGTTATTATACGTTGATGAATTTACAAATTTTTAATTACAAATTCACTTCTTCTGTTCAATTCATGATCTTCTTCTGAACAGGCATCATCTGTTTTACATTTTATAATCGGCACAGATTCTCCGTAACCTTTGGCTGTAACTCTGTTTGCATTAATGCCGGATTGTATGATAAATTCCCTGGTTGAGCTGGCTCTTTTTTGCGACAAATCTTCATTGAATTTTGCATTTCCGCGCGAGTCTGTATGTGATCCAATTTCGATTACCATTCCGGGATATTTGTTCATTAAAAACACAACTCTGCTCAAAACCACTTTTGATTCTTTACGGATGTACCACATATTGTAATCAAAATAAATCGGATCTGTTTTGATAATCAATCTGTTTTTATCATCTTTTATAACATCTTTTTCCTGTTCTAAAATCTGTTTTATTTTTTCATTCTTTTTAACTTCGGCCGCTACAATTGCTGCTTCTTTGGCTTTTTTCTCTTTTTCTTTTAATTGAACAGCTGCCAAAGCCTCTTTTTTCTTATTCTCTTCTTCTATAATAATTTCCTGTTCTCTTTTCTTTTCGGCATTTTCTTTTTCTTCAAGTTTAATTGCATCTAAAGATTTTAGTGCCAAAGATGCATCGTTTGTTTTATTTCTGGTTTTGTCTAAAGATAAAGTTACAGAATCATTTGTGTATTTTTCCTTGAAGGCCGAAACTTCATAACCAGCTTCACATGCAACTGTAAAACTAAATTTTCCATCTGCAGATGTTGTAATTGTATTCAGGGTTTTATTCTCTGAATCCTGCAAAATTACTGTCGCATTTTCAAGCGCCAGTTTTGTATCAATATCTGTAATTGTTCCTGCGATAAATTGTTTACAATCTTCAACAATTAAATCTTTGATTTCTTTAAACCAATAAATATCGTCGCTTCCTTTTCCTCCTTCTCTGTTTGAGGCAAAATATCCTTCTTTGGTATTTGAATTGATATTAAAGGAGAAATCATCCAAATTTGAATTTAATGGTAAACCAATATTGGTTGGTTTCGAATATTCACTTCCATTAATATCAGAAACAAAAACATCCAGCGATCCATATCCTAAATGTCCATCTGAAGAAAAATAAAGTTTATTATCATCAGAGGCAAAAGGAAATTGTTCTCTTTTATCTGTATTAATAACTGGTCCAAGATTTTTTGGCGTATCAAAAGCTCCTCTATTAATGTTTACCGAATAAATATCAAATGAACCTAAACTTCCAGGCATGTCAGACGCAAAGTACAACACTTTTTCATCTGCACTTAAAGCCGGATGTTCTACAGAATAATTCGGACTATTGAATGGAAGTGAAACAATATTTTTCCATTTTCCTTGTACCAGTTCGGCTTTGAAAATTTGAAGATTTGAAATTTTCTGATCGTTCTTTTTCTTGCTTCCGTTTTTAGAATTATTTCGGGTAAAATAAATTGTTTTACCATCTTTTGTAAAAATAGCATTGGCTTCGTGTAGGCCTGTTTTTAATTCATCTGCAAAATAAGTCACAATTGTTTCGGCAGAATTACTATTTTCGACTGGAACTTTTACCAGATTCAAATACGTTTCATTGTCCCATTTGTATTTTTTGTCGAACAATCCAGGTTTTAATTTCACGCCTGCAAAAACCAAATTGTCTTTGTATTTAACGGCTCCAAATTCAGAATTCGGTGTATTTATTGCGAGATTTTTGATATCAAATCTGTTCCCAATTGCTGATACATTTTCAAGTTCTTTTAATTCTTTCTGAAAATAAACAGAATCCTGGCTATTGGCTGATTTGGCATAATACTCTTTTAAAACCACATTGGCATCGGCATAACTATTACTTGCTTTTAAGGTCTGTGCGTATCTAAAATAATATTGTCTGTCTAAATCTTTGTTATAATTGGTTACCAAAAGCCTGTAATAACGCTGTGCTTTGATTAAGTCATTTGTATAATAATAGGAATCGGCCAGATTTTTAATTACTTCTTGCGAAGGTTTAGTTTCTGCTAGTTTTTGATATAAAATAATGGCTTCACTGTAATAGGTTTTATCAAAAAACCTTTTCGCTCTAATCAATTCCTGATCTTGTGCATTTACAAACTGTATTAAAAATACGAATATAATAACGAGTAGTTTTTTCATATTTTTCATTTTAAAAAAATCTAGGTGATTTATCAAATCCTTTTCCTAATAAATCGAGATCAAAAAGCAGCATAATTTCGTGTGTTCCTGAATTAAACTGTCCTAAATTTGAAAGTGTATAATCGTATGCATAACCAACTCTAAGAGATGGCGTAACATTAATATTTACTAAAGCACTTATGGCATCATCAATTCTATACGCAGCACCAAATTCAAATTTATTATTGTACAAAACATTGGCCGTAATATCTATAGAAAGTGGTGCGCCAGTAACATATTTGGTCATAAAGGCCGGTTTTAACTTCACCTTGTCATTGATTTGAAAGACATATCCGGCGGTTAAAAATGTATGAATATCTTCTGATCCGAAGGCGTTTATTCCTGATTTCTCTTCAATATGTTTCGTATTTAATAAGTTTGGCGCTGATAGTCCCACATAAAAATTGTTCCTAAAAAAATAAGCCCCTACTCCAATGTTTGGTTTGCTTACATTCACATCTTCGGCGAAAGCCAAATCTGTCGAGGTATCGCCACTTTGCAAAACAAAACCATTAAAATTGGTCTGAATCGATGAAAACCCTGCTTTTAAACCTAATGAAAGTCTGTTTTGTCCTCCCAAATTAAGCACGTAAGCAAAATCAGCGTAGACATTATTTTCTTTTTTTGCTCCGTCGCCAATATCATCAGATATTAAAGACAAACCTACTTCGACTTTATCATTTATAGCTGTGTGACCAAAAAAGGTAAATGTTTTTGGAGCGCCCACTGCTCCAACCCATTGTGTTCTGTATAGTGCGCCCAGATTTAGAATTGCCGGCATTCCAGAGGCATACGCCGGATTTACTACACTCATATTGTACATATAATGTGTATATTCCGGATCCTGCTGTGCGGATATTGACGTTATGTAAAAGAAAAAACTTATAAAAATTATGATTTTTTTCATTGAATTTATATTAATAAGGTAAAGGAATTATCGATTTAAATAAAGGCGACCTTGTTTAGGAGGTCTGTTGTCTTTATTAAAATTGAGAATATAAAAATAGACTCCGTTTGGTGCCATTCCGCTGCCAATTCCTTCTCTTTCATAATTTAAACCATCCCATCCCGGTTTACCATTAAAGCCTTTGTACATTCCGTTTCCATATCTGTTAAAAATTTCAATTGTATAATTTGGGTATAAAAATTCAATATTCGGAATGACATAAGTGTCGTTTACACCGTCTCCGTTTGGAGAAAATCCGTCAGGAATAAAAAAGTCATTCGGCACATCATCGCAATCTGTTAGTGTCACTGTTACTTCAAGATAATCATAAGAAAAACAATCGCTTGTGCCCGAAAAATCAAAACCATAATATCTCCCCTGTTCTGTTAAGGCAGTTGTTGACGGCAATAAATTTCCGTTGTTTGGCGCATCGTACCAAACTATTGTTGCAGGAACATTTGTATTGTTAGATAAATCTGCAACGGTTGGAGCATTTAATCCGCAAAAATTCTGTCCGTCTGTATTTAAAACCGGAGCTGGTGTATCATTTATGGTAACCGTTATCATAGTAGGCTCTGATGTACAATCGGAAGTTGTTACTTTTACCCAATAATTTCCTGACTGCAAAACATAAGTATCTGCAAATGGAGTTGTTGATGTTGCTGAATCATACCATTTATACTGCGCACCATTGGGCTGTAAATTAGCAATCGTTGCACCATCTATTTTACAAAATTCCTGATTAATAGCAGTTGGGGCAGCAGGAATTGGGTTTATAGCAAACGGATCTGCTACGCCACTTACATTAACACCACATGTGGTAGCGTTATTTATTAAATTTGTAACTGTTGCAGTTGTGGTTCCTGTATTTAAAAGTAATGCAGAAGGAATTACAAAAGAAGCATTTCCGCCCGTTGGATTTAACACAATTGTCTGTACTGTTGATGGATTACTTCCAGAAAGTGTATAGGATAATGTTACGTCTGTTAAATTTCCTAATCCTGAAACTGAAGCCGAAACCGCATCTCCAAAACAAACATCAGCAATTTGTATTTTTAAATTGGCAATATTGGGTAAAGGATCTATAACAATATTTCCCTTTAAATTTGCCGTATTTGTACATAGTGATATTACGTGGGTAATATTAGTAATTGTTATTACACCGTTTCCGCTTCGTGAATTTAAAATATCCGGAATTGTAAAACTTGCCACGCCGCCTGCAAAAGTAACTCGTACTGTTTGGAAATTGGCAGTATTTGCTCCTGAAATATTATAACGAAGGTCGTAAATACCGTCAATAATTTTTACTGCATTTGATATTACTACCAAAGCATCAGCATTCTGACACGTTTTTATTGGATCAATTTTCGCTCCCGTGAGATCCGGAATTGGGTAAATATGAAGTACATCTGATAAATTATTAGTAACATTGGTACAGGCTCTTTGGCTATTCTGGGCAAATACATCAATTATTGTTACTGTAAAATCTCCGACCTGTTTAAAATAATCTGATTTAATTGGAAAAAGAAGAATTCCGTTGGTAAAATTTGCCGTAACAGTTTCTACACCGCCATTTGGTCCTGAAACACTAAATCTAACGTTATAAGTTCCATTTGGAATAGCAGCCGGACCTTTTGTAAGTCTGGCAGCATATGTTGCCGTTGGAATTTCTGTTTCGCATATATCAGGGCTAACAACAAGCGTTGCACCTGTAAGATCCAATTTTCTTTCGATTATAATTGTTATTTGTTCATCATCAGCATTACAAACTGCCTCCGGGGATAAAACGGTGTAATTGAAATTATAAGTGCCTGCTCCAAATCGGTTATAAATTTTTTCAATGTCTATAACATGATCTCCGGTAAAAGTTAATTCTCCGGTTGGCCGAGGACCCATATCGGACCAAATACCATTGGGATCTGCATCTGTGAGCAAATTATACAAGTCATAATTGGTATAATTAGTTAAAGCATCGCTACAAATCAATAAAGGAGGTTTCGCATCTCCGGCTTCTGGTGCTCTTACAACTTTTACAAATACGGTTGCCTGAGGCGGAGCTGCACATGAACCTATAGCATCCATCCTGTAAGTATAAGAGTAAAGTCCGTTTAACTTGCTAACATTAACAGACTCCTCAATATCCTTATTGGTGCCGTTATCATGCCATTTTCCATTAAGCAGCGGACTAAGATATCTACCGTCAAAAGCCTGAAAAAGGTTATAAGTCCCTAATGCAGAACATATTATTGTTTGAGAAGGTCTTCCCGTATAACCGCCAATTGTAACATAAACGGTTGATGTATTATCTGTACAGCCTGCAATTCCATCTACTGTGTAGGTATAACTAAATACACCACTATAGGAAATAGCATGTACATTTAAGAATCCGGTTGCAGGATCCAATCCTCCCATATCATAATCATCAGACCATGTACCACCCGGAGTCGCCGATGGTCCTAACAAAGAATATAAATTAACCGATGCGTTTGCAGCACTATCATAATCACAAATTGTCAATGCTGCATCATTTCCAGCACATTGAGCGTAAGTGGTTGTTGATAATAACGATAAAAAAACAAAAAACAAGGCAACTTGTAAGAAATTAGCGTATTTTTTGACCATAAATTATATTTTTGATAAACATAATAAAAATATTACGCCAATTCATCAAAAAACTTAATTTTCTTATTAAATTCTACCAAAAATGAGCTACGTGAAATAAAATCCTTTTTAAAATTACTTTTATACGAATATTATAATTCGTCTTCCAGCTTGAACCGAAATTTTAAAATCAAACTATTTCTTTCAATTTCCATAGTAATCCAGGCATCGTCTTCAGACTTTAAAAGATTATTTATTTGTTGAAGAGAATATTTATAAGGTAATATTTTATTGATGCTTACTATTATGTCACCCTTTTGAAGTCCACATTTATCAGCTGCAGAATTTTTACGAATATTTATAATTTCATACACTGGCTTCAAAAGAAATTTATACCTGAAATTATCATTATTTTTTTCTCTATCCTCCAACTCACTTACTGATGCTGCAACTTGTACTGTTTGCAAATGTACTGTTTCCTGAACCCATTGTAAACCATTATGCTGAATCGTAATTCCGCTTTTATTATAAGTAAAGGGTTCATAAAATTTGCTGTTTTTTTTAATATATAATTTACGATCTGCATAATCTAAAACCAAAGTAAATCGTTTTAAAATTTCACCGCCAACAGAACCTATACGATCCGGAACCATTTTTACATTTCGGATGGAAGTCGAATCCGGAAAAGAAACAATTGGATTTTTAAATTCGAAATCGGCAATAGAAAATTTTTCCAATTTTGCACGATGTCCTTCAATATCGCCACTAAAACCTTTTCCTAAAAAATCAGGAAAATTCTTTTGTGGCAATTTTATTTTATTGTTTTCAAAAATCCAGAATGCATCACTATTTCCTATATCAATAAGCAATTTAGCTGGTATTTCTTCACCATTTGTAACTACCGTTGTATAGATGTAAGGCTTCGATCTTTCAATCGTAATAGGAACCGATTTGAACTTTTTATCTAATTTTTGTCTTGTTCCTTCGTTATTTAAATGAATGACAACCTTCTTTTTTTGATAATTGATTTCGACTAAATTATTTTTAAAAAATTTATGTCCAATAATTCCGTTTACGGGAATTCCGATATGAGAAGACAAGTTAAAACTCTGATCTAAAATAATATAAACTAAATGATTGCTGGATTTTATGCCATGAGTTTCCAGAATATTGTTTGTTGATTTTAATCCTTCAATTTCTTCTTCGCTTCCTAAACCTCTCAGCTTTATTTTTTCTATATTATTAAAACTTACTTCCTGCATCTCTTCCATACTAAACAAAATGGTTTCTTCGACTCCTGAATCAAGCAAAAAATTCAATTCAACGCCGTTTACTTTTATCGGAATAAAAACAAGATTATTAATCAATTTAAAAGGAATAGTGACCTTTTTATGATTGTTTTCAATTAAAAAATCACTTTGTGCTTTTAACGATAAAACTGACAAAAGCCCAAAAAACAACACAATATATTTTTTCATTGACAATATTTTATTATAAAATTAGTAAATATATTGATTATTGTTACATTTTTACAAGAGCCGTTAATGTTTACGTTAAATTCGAAAAAAAAATGCAAATTTGCACTTCAATAATTAAAGACATGCCAACAATTTCAAACAAAGGCAGAAACATGCCCGAATCACCGATACGTAAACTTGCTCCTTATGCAGATATTGCAAAACAAAAAGGACATAAAGTGTATCATTTAAACATTGGTCAACCGGATATCAAAACACCCGAAGTGGCCATCGAGGCGGTAAAAAATATTGATTTAAGTATTATAGAATACAGTCCGTCTGCCGGATATGAAAGTTATAGAAAAAAATTAGCTAAATTTTACCAACGTCAAAATGTAAATGTTAACCCAGAAGACATCATCGTAACAACCGGTGGTTCTGAAGCTTTACTTTTTGCACTGGCCACAATTACAGATCCAGGAGATGAAATCATTATTCCGGAACCGTTTTATGCTAATTATCACGCATTTGCATCATCAACCAGCGCAACAGTAGTACCCGTAATTTCGACAATCGAAACCGGTTTTGCTTTGCCAAGCATTGAAGATGTTGAAAAATTAATTACTTCTAAAACAAAAGCCATTTTAATTTGTAATCCGGGAAATCCAACCGGATATTTATATTCTGAAGCTGAAATTAAACAATTAGCGGGTTTAATTAAAAAACACGATTTGTATTTAATTGCAGATGAGGTTTATCGTGAGTTCTTGTACGATGGAGATGATGAGCATTTTTCTGTAATGAATTTAGAAGATGTAGACCAAAACGTAATCATGGTCGATTCAGTTTCAAAACGTTACAGTATGTGTGGCGCAAGAATTGGCTGTTTGGTTACTAAAAACAAAATGGTTCTTGCAACCGTAATGAAATTTGCTCAGGCACGTTTAAGTCCGCCAACTATCGAGCAAATTGCTTGTGAGGCCGCTATAGATACACCTCAAAGTTATTTTGACGAAGTTATTTCAGAATACAAAAGCCGTCGCGATACTTTGATTACGGAATTAAACAAAATTGAAGGCGTAATTGTGACCAAACCAAAAGGTGCTTTTTACTGCATTGCGCAATTACCAATTGACAATTCAGAAGATTTTGCACAATGGCTTTTAGAAAGTTACAATCTAAATGGCGAAACCGTTATGGTCGCTCCCGCAGCCGGATTTTACTCTACTCCGGGAATGGGATTAAATCAGGTGCGCATTGCTTATGTTTTAAATAAAAAAGATTTAATTACTGCTGTCAATATTTTGAAAGAAGCTTTATTGGTTTACAACAATAGAAAATAACAACTAACACAACAACAACCATTTAAAAAGGCAATAACTTGACTGTTATTGTCTTTTGTATTTTAAAAAAATGAAAGTTTTCCTGTAATTAAATTATATCCAAAAATGGCTGATTAAATAGTAAAAACGATAGAAAATGTTTCCTTTTTATTAATTATCTTTACCGCCTTAAAAAGAGATACCCATACTAATAGTAGTTTTTAATGACAAATAACGAAGATTTTTTAGACGAAATAGGAGACAATCATTTCAGCAGTAACGCAAAAAACCCTGTGAGACAGGATGCTTTCGATTTAACTGATGATGAAAAAATAGAAAAAATAAAAAAAGATGTTGAAAACATTCTACAAACTCTTGGAATGGATTTGACAGATGACAGCATAAAAGGCACTCCAAACCGAGTAGCAAAAATGTTTGTAAAAGAGATTTTTGGTGGTTTAAACCCTGCAAAACAACCAAAAGCTTCTACTTTTGATAATAATTACAAATATGGCGAAATGCTGGTAGAAAAAAACATTACTGTTTATTCTACTTGCGAACACCATTTACTGCCAATTATTGGTAGAGCTCACGTTGCTTATATTTCCAGCGGAAGAGTTATTGGTTTATCTAAAATGAACCGAATTGTAGAATATTACGCAAAAAGACCTCAGGTTCAGGAGCGTTTAACTATGCAGATTGTTCAGGAATTACAAAAAGCTTTAGGAACCGAAGATGTTGCCTGCGTTATTGATGCAAAACACCTTTGCGTAAATTCAAGAGGAATTAAAGACATCGAAAGCAGCACAGTAACTTCTGAATTTGGTGGAAAATTTAAAGATCCTCAAACTAAAAGAGAGTTTTTGGATTACATTAAATTGGAAACTCAATTTTAGTTTAATCGGTAAATCGTTAATTTGTTTAATCGCCTCGTATAGGTCCGATTAAACGGTTAAAAAATCAACAATTAAACAGCAAAAAATGTATATTTTTTCTTTTGAAAAACTTGAGGTTTGGCAAAACTCCAGAATATTTATTTCGGATATTTATAAGTTAACTAGTAAATTCCCATCAAATGAATTATTTGGAATCACTTCTCAAATAAAAAGAAGCTCCTCTTCAATTGCTACAAATATTGCAGAAGGAACTTCGAGAAATACAAATAAAGACAAAGCACATTTTTTAACGATCTCTTATTCATCAGCAATGGAAACTTTAAATCACCTGATTATTTCAAAAGATTTAAATTATGTATCAGAAGATGAATATCTGGGATGCAGAGAGAAAATTGAAAAAATTTGCAATCAGATAAATAGTCTAAAAAAATACTATCTTTCTAAAGAATAACATAGTTAACAAAATCAATTAAACGTTTTACACGATTAAACAAATCAACAATTAAACGATTAAACAGTAAAAAGAATATGCCATTATACACAAATCAACATCTAAAAATATACAATTCACTGTCAGGTGAAAAAGAAAATTTCAATCCAATTCATGAAGGAAATGTTGGAATGTATGTTTGTGGACCTACCGTTTACAGCAATGTACACTTAGGAAATGTGAGAACATTTATGTCGTTTGACGTTATTTTCAGGTATTTTTTACATCTGGATTATAAGGTTCGTTATGTGCGTAATATTACAGATGTTGGACATATTGTGGATGATGTTGATGAAGGTGAAGATAAAATTGCTAAAAAAGCACGATTGGAGCAATTAGAACCAATGGAAGTTGTGCAGCGCTACACGGTAGATTTTCATGATATTTTAAAATCATTTAATTTTTTACCGCCAAGCATTGAGCCAACGGCAACAGGACATATTATTGAACAAATCGAAATCATCAAAAAAATCATCGATACCGGAATTGGTTATGAAGCCAACGGATCGGTTTATTTTGATGTTGTAAAATACAACGAAACCAACAATTACGGCGTTTTAAGCGGTCGGAATATCGAAGACATGCTGGCCAATACCCGTGACCTTGATGGTCAGTCAGATAAAAGAAACCCACAGGATTTTGCACTTTGGAAAAAGGCAGAACCAGAACATATCATGAGATGGCCTTCGCCATGGAGCGATGGTTTTCCGGGCTGGCACTTAGAATGTACAGCAATGAGTACAAAATACTTAGGGAATCACTTTGATATTCATGGAGGAGGAATGGATTTAAAATTCCCACACCACGAATGTGAAATTGCTCAAAACGAAGCTTGTACAGGTCAATCGCCGGTAAATTACTGGATGCATGCCAATATGCTTACCTTAAATGGTAAAAAAATGGCAAAATCAACTGGAAATAATATTTTACCGGGAGAAATTTTAAGCGGGGACAACAACATTCTAAGCAAAGCTTTTTCAGCTTCTGTAACCCGTTTTTTTATGTTGCAGGCGCATTACAGAAGTATTTTAGATTTTTCTGATGATGCAATTGTTGCGGCCGAAAAAGGATATAAAAGATTGATGGAAGCGGTTGATGCCTTGTCAGATATTAATGCAAGCGCAACAAGTTCTATTGATATTGCATCATGGAAACAATTGTGCTACGATGCAATGAACGACGATTTTAACACGCCTATTTTAATTGCACAATTATTTGAGGCCGTTCGTTATATCAATTTACTGAAAGAAGGAAAAGAAACCATTTCTGCCGAAGATTTAAAAACATTTACAGCCGCAGTGAAAGCTTTTGTTTTTGATGTTTTAGGCTTAAGTGATGATAAAGCTGCTGACAGTAATAATGATAAATTAGAAGGCGTTGTAAATATGCTTATCGGAATGAGAAATCAGGCCAGAGCCGATAAGAACTTCGCACTTTCAGATCAGATTCGTGATCAGTTGATTGCTTTGGGCATTCAGTTGAAAGACGGAAAAGAAGGAACCAGTTTTTCAATATAACAAACTCAATTTCTAATAAATCATGAAAGTAATTACTCCATTTGTTTTATTAGTACGTTTTTACCAAACTGCAATTTCGCCTTTTACACCGGCAAGCTGCAGATTTGAACCAACCTGTTCCAGCTATATGATTCAGGCTTTACAAACACACGGATTATTTTATGGAGGATATCTGGGAATGAAACGTATCCTAAGCTGTCATCCGTGGGGAAGAACAGGTTACGATCCGGTTCCGGAAAAGAAATGCTCGCACAAACATTAACTTTAAATAAAGATTTACTCTGTTTTAAAGTTTTATTTTTACAATACAAAACAATATAATTATATGACACAAGCTTTAAATATCATTTGGAATCCTTCAGAAGGAATCGATTTAGGATTTTTCATGATTCGTTATTACAGTTTAATGTTCGTAATCGCCTTTGGATTAGGATGGTTTTTAATGAAGAAAATTTTCGAACGCGAGAATGAATCTTTAGACAAATTAGATTCTCTTTTTGTTTGGACAGTTTTAGCTACTTTAATTGGCGCACGTTTGGGTCATGTTTTATTTTATGATTGGGAATATTTTAGAAATCATTTACTTGAGATATTTTTACCCTTTAAATTTGAACCGAAATTTGAATTCACGGGATTCCAGGGATTAGCAAGTCACGGCGCTGCAATCGCGATTATTATTGCGATGTATTATTACAGCAAAATGATCTTAAAACGTTCTTTATTATGGATTTTAGACCGTGTTGTAATTCCGGTAGCAAGCGGTGCAATATTTGTTCGTTTAGGAAACTTCTTCAATTCAGAAATTATTGGACATGAAACTACATCTTCATTTGGAATTCGTTTTTTACACGATCAATTCAGTAAAGCTGAAGCAGTAAATGCAACGCAAATCGCAAACCCTAAAGATGCTTATACAGAAATTGCAACAGATCCTAAATTTGCTGATTTATTGGCACAGGTTCCTGTAAAACACCCAACACAATTGTATGAAGGCTTCTGTTATATTTTTGTATTTGCCATTTTGTACTTCTTATACTGGAAAACAAATGCAAGACTTAAATCAGGTTTATTATTCGGTTTATTTCTAGTTCTATTATTCGTAGTACGATTTATAGTTGAATTTGTAAAAGAAAGTCAGGGCGGAATTGAAGCCGAATTAGGTTATTTCTCTACAGGACAATGGTTAAGTATACCTTTTATCATTATTGGCCTTTTCTTTATCATTAGAGCACAAAGAAATCCTTTAGCAGCTTCTTAAAAGTTAGCTTCAAAATATAAAATGCCCGATAAGTAATTATCGGGCATTTTTTTTATAATGAATAGGAGATTCCAACTTCTATATTCTTAGTGTTGTATCCGGCGTTTGCCGAACCCAAACCTGCATTCGAAACATGTCTTACACTTGGACGCAAATCAAGCTGAAATTTATTTACGTTTAACGAAAAACCAACCGCCAGAACATCCGCGAAAGCGAAACCATCAGACATTCTTTCTGTCTCTGTATCCGTAATCATCGGGCCAATATTTCCTAAAATATAAAAAGAACACTTTTTACCAATTGATTTTCTGGCTAAGAAACCAATGTTTAAAACATATTCATGAACCTCTTTTAGCTGCGTATATTTTTCCCTTTTTTCAAGATAATCCGGCTCTTCCGGTTTTACAAAATAAAAATTCAGCAATTGATGTTTTCCAAAATTGACTTCCGGCTGAATCAAAATTTCATATTGAAAATGTTTTGCTTCCTTCAATTTATAGTACAATTGCAGTTTATAGAAATGATTTGTAAAAGTGTAATCTTTATTGTTGAATTCGCTTCCAAAACCATAATTAAAACCTATGGCAAACTTAGATTTTACATCTTGCGCCGACATCTTTATTGCAAAGAAAAACATCAAAATAAATAGTAGTTTTTTATTCATACACGTGTTTTAAAACTATTTAAATATAGCACAAAAAAAAGATCCGGTTTTCACCGGATCTTTTTAATATAATGTAAGCAATTAATTATGCTTTATTATGCTTGTCTTCGATTGTATGTTTATCATCTTTAGAAATCGTGTCAACCAATACTGGTGTTGCGATAAATAATGAAGAATAAGTTCCTACAACAATACCAACCAACATCGCGAAGATAAATCCTCTGATAGATTCTCCACCAAAGATAAACATCGTTAATAATACAATGATCATCATTAATGACGTATTCAACGTTCTTGATAATGTAGTGTTAATAGAAGCATTTACAATATCTTCAAAAGATCCTTTACGGTTTCCGATGATGAACTCTCTAATTCTGTCAAATACAATTACAGTATCATTCATTGAGTAACCAATCACAGTAAGAATCGCAGCGATAAAGTGCTGATCCATTTCCATGTGGAAAGGCATGAATTTATAACATAAAGAGTAAATTCCTAATACAAAGATAACGTCGTGCGCTACAGCTGCAATCGCACCTAATGAATATTGCCATTTACGGAAAGATACCATTAAGTATAAGAAAATTGCTGCCATTGCACCAAGAACCGCCCAGTAAGAGTTTGTTTTAATATCCTCAGAGATAGAAGCTCCAACTTTAGAAGCTTGTAAAACTCCAACTGTCTTACCATTGTATGAATTAGTAAACTGATCATAAGAAGTATTAGTATAATATTTCTTTAATGCAGCATAAAGTTTTTGATTCACTTCCTCATCAACTGCCACTCCATCTTCTTTGATTTTGTATTTTGTTGTGATTTTCAACTGATCATCATCACCTAAAATTTTAGCTTCAACCGGAGTTCCGAAAGCAGCAGATAACTCATCTGAAACTACAGTTGCGTCAACCGGTTTTTCAAATTTAACCTGGAATGTTCTTCCTCCAACAAAATCAACACCTTCATCTAATCCGTTAACGAAGAAGATAGAAACTAAACTTACTACAACTACAATAGAAGAGAAAATATATGTGAATTTTTTGATTTTGATAAAATCAAAGTGAAAATTAGTAAACCAGTTTTTAGTAATATTAGTAGAGAAAGTTAAATCTCCTTTTCCTGCAATATTTCTATCGATGAAAATTCTGGCGATAAAAATTGACGTAAACATTGAAGTTACGATACCAATTAATAAAGTCAAAGCGAAACCTTTAATTGGTCCTGTACCAAAGATGAAAAGAATAGCTCCGGTTAAAACGTGCGTAACGTTTGCATCAATGATAGAACGCATTGCACCATGCCATCCGTAAGATGCTGCTACAGCTTCTGACAATGATTTACCTTCACGTAATTCCTCTTTTGCTCTTTCAAATATAATAATGTTGGCATCTACCGCAGTACCTAATGTTAATACGATACCTGCAATACCTGGCAATGTAAGTACAAAACCAAAACTTGCCATAATTCCGAATAAGAAAAGTAAGTTCAATAATAATGCTAAGTTAGCATACCAACCTGCTTTACCATAATAGAATACCATCCATAAACAAACTAATAAAAATCCAATTACAGATGACATTGTTCCTGCATCAATTGCAGCCTGACCTAAAGATGGTCCTACAACTGTTGATTGAATAATATCTGCAGAAGCCGGTAATTTACCTGCGTTTAATACGTTTGCTAAATCTTTAGTTTCAGCAACATCAAAAGAACCTGTAATTTCTGATCTTCCTCCTGCGATTGGACCACTTGTAACTCCAGGAGCAGAATAAACGATGTTATCTAAAACAATAGCAATATAACTTTTTTGAGAAAAAGCTCTTCCTGTTAATTCTTCCCAAACTTTAGCTCCCTGACTGTTCATTTGCATAGAAACAGCTGGTTTACCCATTTGGTCAAATGTATCTTTTGCATCAGTTACAAGACCACCGTTCATAGCTGGTACATTGTCTCTGTTTCCTTTTAAAGCGTATAATTCTACAACTTCAACATCTTTTTGTTTTGCATCTTTAATTGTAGTTGGTTTACTCCAAACAAATTTTGCATAATGTTGGTCAGCACCCAATAAAATTCTGATGTCAGCTCTTTTGAAATATTCATTTACAACAGCTGTATCTTTTGGAGCGAAATAACCTAAAACTGGTCCACCGCCTTGTCCTAAAATTTTATCAAATAATGGATTGTTTCCTTTTTTAGCTTCGGTAGAATCTTTAGTATCAGTTAATAAAGCATTTAATGAATCTTTAGCAACTGTTTTAGTTTCTGTAGTTTTAACTTCTGTCTTTTTTAGAGCTTCGTTTGCAGCTACTAAAAAGTTTCCGATTTCTTCTATTTTATAAGTTTCCCAAAACTCTAATTGAGCTTTTCCACCTAATAATTTTTTAATTCTATCCACATCCTTAGCACCTGGAAGTTCAACTAAGATTCTTCCTGTAGCACCCAATTTTTGGATGTTTGGCTGTGTTACACCAAATTTGTCGATACGCTCTCTTAATACTTTGTAAGCACTTTCGATAGACTCATCAACTTTTTTTCTAATTACTTTTTGAGCTTGTGCATCAGTCATTTCGAAAGCAATTCCGCCTTCTCCTTGTAAGTTTCTGTTAGCAAAAATTTCTGGTGAAGCTAATTTTGTAGTACCATTTGAATTTGCATCAAAAGCTTCAAAAAATTTATCTAAATAACTTTTATTTCCTTCTAAATTTGCAGTTGCATCAGCTAATGATTTATTAAAAACCGGATTTTTAGAATTGTTTGCTAATCCTTTTAAAACATCTTTAATAGAAATTTGAAGAATAACGTTGATTCCTCCTTCTAAGTCAAGACCTTTATTGATTTGCTTGTTTTTTACTTCATTATAAGTAAAATCAGTAAACCCAAGATTCAACACTTTCTCTTTTCCAATAGAATCTAAATATTTTAGCTCTTTGTCAGGATTATCTCCTGCAATAGCTTTAGCTTCACTTTTGACATTACTTGCCACGTAAGTGAACGAAAGTTGGTAAATACTTACCAATGCAAATAGAATTGCGAAAAATTTAATAAGTCCTTTATTCTGCATTATTACTAAAAATTAATTATGTTTTATTGTTTGTTTTTGTTTTAAAGTACCATAAAATAAGCCCTGACATCATTTTTATACAACTAAAAAACTAAATCACGAATTACCACATTTTTTTTAAATCGAGCAAATATATAATTAACGGAAAGATTAACCAATTTATTTATTAATTAATCTTAAAAAAAAGACTGCAAAAGTGCAGTCTTCTTCTTTTTTTACGGAAATATTTATACTAAAATCGATTTTAGAGCATCATTCATTCCTCTAACTGCATCTGCACTTTTAGCGAATAAAGCCTTCTCCTGCTCGTTTAAATTGATATCCAGAATTTCTTCTACTCCATTTTTACCTATTATACAAGGCACTCCTATACAGATATCATTTTGTCCGTACTCGCCTTCTACGAAAACAGAACAAGCAATCATTTTCTTTTGATCGTTTAAGATACTGTCTACTAAATAAGCTACAGAAGCTCCAGGAGCATACCAGGCCGATGTTCCTAAAAGACCTGTAAGCGTTGCTCCGCCCACCATTGTGTCTGCAGCAACTTTTTGAAGCACTTCTTCTGAAAGAAATTCTGTTACCGGAATTCCGTTATAAGAAGCCAAACGCGTTAACGGAATCATAGTTGTATCACCATGACCTCCAATTACCATTGCAGAGATATCATTTGCAGGTTTATCCAAAGCCAAAGACAAATAAGTTCTGAAACGAGAACTGTCTAACGCTCCACCCATACCAATAATTCTATTTTTTGGCAATCCGGTAGATTTTAAGGCTAAATAGGTCATCGTATCCATAGGATTCGAAACCACAACTATTATTGTATTTGGGGAATGTTTTAGTACATTTTCGGCAACTGTTTTTACAATTCCGGCATTGATACCAATTAATTCTTCGCGTGTCATTCCTGGTTTTCTTGGAATTCCAGATGTAATAACCACTACATCACTTCCGGCAGTTTTAGAATAATCGTTAGTTACACCAGATACTTGGGTATTAAAACCTGTATTTGTGGCACATTGCATAATATCCAACGCTTTCCCTTCGGCAAAACCTTCTTTAATATCCAACAACACTACTTCGCTTGCAATTCCTCTATAAGAAATAACATCTGCACATGTAGCTCCAACATTTCCTGCTCCTACAATGGTAACTTTCATATTTTATACTTTATCGGTTATTAATTTGTTTGTTTACTTTATAAAACAACAATTCGTTTAATTGTCTAGTAAATTTAAACAATTAAACGAATTGATGATGTTAAAATTTATTAGGCATCGATGTTTGCGTAAACCGCATTTTTCTCGATAAATTCTCTACGTGGTGGAACTTCATCTCCCATCAGCATTGAGAAAACTCTATCGGCTTCTGCCAAACTATCAATTGTTACCTGACGTAAAGTTCTAAAGCCTGGATCCATTGTAGTTTCCCACAATTGCTCTGCATTCATCTCTCCAAGACCTTTATAACGTTGGATAGCAGCACTTCCTCCCATTCTTTCATTCGCCTGATCACGTTGAACGTCATTCCATGCGTATTCTTTTTTGTTTCCTTTTTTAACCAAGTATAAAGGCGGCGCTGCGATATAAACGTGACCTTCTTCGATCAATTCTTTCATGAAACGAAAGAAGAACGTTAATATTAAGGTAGAAATGTGACTACCATCGACATCGGCATCACACATGATGATTACTTTATGATATCTTAGTTTTTCAAGGTTTAATGCTTTACTGTCTTCTGCAGTACCAACGGTAACTCCAAGAGCAGTAAAAATATTTCGAATCTCTTCGTTTTCGAATACTTTATGGTGCATCGCTTTCTCTACGTTCAAAATCTTACCACGTAATGGTAAAATCGCCTGAAAGTTACGATCACGACCTTGTTTTGCTGTTCCACCAGCCGAATCTCCCTCGACAAGGTAAACCTCACATCTTGCAGGATCCTGCTCAGAACAGTCTGAAAGTTTTCCTGGCAATCCTCCACCGCCCATAACGGTTTTACGCTGTACCATTTCACGTGCTTTTTTAGCAGCGTGACGTGCCTGAGCAGCCAAGATTACTTTTTGGATAATGATACGGGCATCATTTGGATTTTCTTCCAAATAATTTTCTAACATTTCTCCAACAGCCTGAGAAACCGGAGAAACTACTTCTCTGTTTCCTAGTTTTGTTTTTGTCTGACCTTCGAATTGTGGCTCTGCAACTTTTACCGAAATAATTGCTGTTAATCCTTCACGGAAGTCATCTCCCGCAATTTCGAATTTCAATTTATCCAACATTCCGGACGCATCTGCGTATTTTTTAAGAGTTCTTGTTAAACCACTTCTAAAACCTTGTAAATGCGTTCCTCCTTCGTGTGTATTGATATTATTTACGTAAGAGAAAATATTCTCTGTATAACTTGTATTGTAAATCAAGGCAACTTCAACAGGAATCTCCCCTTTTTCGTGATCCATACTGATAACGTGAGAAATAATTGGCTCACGGTTACCATCTAAATAACGAATGTATTCTTTTAGACCTTCGTCTGAATGAAAAACCTCAACTTTAAACTCCCCTTTTTCATCTACTTCTCTTTTGTCTGTAAACGTAATTGTGATCCCTTTATTTAAGAAAGAAAGCTCACGCATACGAGCTGATAAAGTATCATATGAAAACTCTGTAGTTTGAGTAAAGATCGTATCATCAGGATAGAAAGTCTGACGCGTACCTCTTTTATCTGTTTCTCCGATTTGTTTAACCGGATACATTGCCTTACCTCTTTCGTATTCCTGCTCGTAGATTTTACCATCTCTGAAAACAGTAGATTTCATATGGACAGAAAGAGCATTTACTACAGAAACCCCAACACCGTGTAAACCTCCGGAAACTTTATAAGAATCTTTATCGAATTTACCTCCGGCACCAATTTTAGTCATTACTACCTCAAGTGCCGAAACACCTTCTTTTTTATGTAAATCAACTGGAATACCACGACCGTTATCTTCAACTGTTACCGAACCGTCTTCATTAATTGCAACACCAATGGTATCACAATGTCCGCCCATCGCCTCATCAATAGAGTTATCAACAACCTCATAAACCAAATGATGCAGACCTCGAACTCCCACATCTCCTATATACATCGATGGACGCATTCTTACGTGCTCCATTCCTTCTAATGCCTGAATACTATCTGCTGAATAATTGTTCTTCTTGATTTCTTCGCTCATATAATTTATTCTAAAAAAATGTAATTAGTGTCTAACACGCAAATATATAAAAACGCAAATTATATATCCGTTAAATTCCCATTTAAAGCACGTAAGTTATTAACATATTATCAATAAAACACTATAAAAAATGGAACTATTGATTTAAATTCCAATTTTTAAATTCCAAATTCCAAAACGGGAATGATATACAAAAACTAAACTCCAATTTAAAACTCAAGTTTTAAATTTTAAGTTACAAATTACAATATCAAGAATAAAAAAATCCGAAGCTAACACTTAAATGTCATTTCGGATTTTTTGATTTTTATAGACAGCAAATTTGGAATTTATTTTTTGGAATTTTTACTAAACCGTGATTCCTGATTTTGAGATTTCCACATCAGCTTTAACGTGAGCCGCATTTGCTCTTCCGCTTGGGTCAAGATTTTCCTGCCATTTCGGAATCCATTTTCTAACCGTTTGCGCCGCACTAACCTGCGGATAAAATTTATGGAAAATAGAACGGTATAAATACGCTTCTTTTGTTGTTGGTGAATTATATGGAAATTCTACAGCAGCGCCTTCTAATTGTGCATCTGTAACCTGAGTTGCACAATATTCGATCAATTCATCAATCCAGCTGTATCCTACTCCATCAGAAAACTGCTCTTTTTGACGCCATAAAATTTCTGCTGGTAAATACGGGTCTTCAGATGTATCAAATGCTTTTCTTAAAATGTATTTTTCAATACCATCATACGTTTTAGGCTGTTTTTCTTCCGGTTTAATACGGATAGTAGCATCCAGAAATTCCTTGTCTAAAAACGGAATTCTGGTTTCGATACCATTTGCCATTGTTGATTTATCAGCACGAAGCAAATCGGCAGTAAATAATTTCTGAACTCTTTCGATAGTTTCTTTTTGAAATTCTTCTGTAGATGGTGCATTTCTAAAATACAAATGTCCACCAAAAATTTCATCAGCTCCTTCTCCGGAAAGAATTACTTTTATACCTTTTTCGGCAATTACTTTTGATAATAAAAACATTGGTACACTTGCTCGTACCGAAATAATATCATATGTCTCAATATTCCAGATTATTTTTTCCAGAATTTCAACACCCTGCTGCACCGTAAAGTGAATTTCATGATGATCTGTACCTAAAAATTCCGCTGCTTGTCTGGCTGCTTTTGCATCTGGCGCATCAGCATTTAAAGCAATAGAAAAAGATTGTAGTTTTTTACCATTTTCTGCTGATAATCTTGAAGCAATTGAAGAAAGCAAAGACGAATCCAAACCTCCGGAAAGCAAAACACCATAAGGCATTTGACTCATCAAACGTTTACGAACAGCTTCTGTAAGACTTTCTCTTATCAACACTAAATCCAGATCCTGATTGGCATTTTCATAATCCTCATATTCAGGTTGGTAATATTTTACAAAGCCTTTTTTTGGTGTATAATAATGCCCTGGAGGGAAAGTCGAAAATGTTTTACACTGATCTGCTATTGATTTCATTTCAGATGCAAAATAAATCCTTCCTCTTTCATCCAGACCATAATACAATGGCTTTACTCCCATTGGATCTCTTCCGGCGATATAATCGTCTCCATCGACAATTACAAAAGTCCAGTCGCCGTCTAATTTATTGCAAAAATCATATCCAAATTCTTCATACAAATGCACAATAACTTCAGAATCTGACTTTGTTCTAAACGTATGCTCTTTCAGAATTCCGTTTTTCAGTTCCTGATAATTATAAATTTCTCCATCATGAATTACCCATGCATCTTTTGTACCCTGAATTGGCTGTCTCCCCGATTGTAAATCGACAATCGCTAAACTTTCATGACAAATAATACTGCCATTTTTCAGGATTTGAAAATCACTTTCATCAGGCCCACGGTGTGACATTCTTTTAGAAAGCTCTCTTACGAGTTGCGGGTCTTTTCCTTTGCCAATAACGGCCAATATTCCAGACATACGATTGTATTTTTTATTCTTTATTTTTTTTAAAAAGTGGTGCAGGTTTATTTTAGCAAAAAAACTAAATTTAAAATATTCTGTTGGGGAATGTCAAATATAAAAAAGAAAGTTAAATAATTGCTAATAATTATCCTCAAGTAATTGAAATATTACAAATTAACATTTTTAGACAAGAAAAACGTCCTCAGGAACTGAGAACGTTTTTCCAATAACTAAAATATTAAGTAACTAAGTTTATGCTTTTTCGTAAGCATCATCATGCACACTCGCAACCGCTCTACCAGAAGGATCGTTCATGTTTTTGAAAGCTTCATCCCACTCCAACGCAATTTTTGTACTACAAGCAACACTTGCTTCCTGAGGCACGCATAAGGCAGCTGCATCACTTGGGAAATGTTCTGCAAAGATTGAGCGATAGTAATATTCTTCTTTTGAAGTTGGCGTTTGTAACGGAAATTTATATTTCGCATTTGCCAATTGTTCATCTGAAACTTCTTTAGCTACCACTTCTTTCAAAGTATCAATCCAGCTGTAACCTACTCCATCAGAAAATTGTTCTTTTTGTCTCCACGCTACACTTTCAGGCAACATATCTTCAAAAGCTTTACGAACAACCCATTTCTCCATCGGGTGTTCTTTGTTGATCATTTTATCTTGTGGGTTGATGCGCATGGCAACATCCATAAATTCTTTATCTAAAAACGGTACACGACCTTCGATTCCCCATGCAGCTAAACTTTTGTTGGCACGCAAACAATCGTACATGTGTAATTTACCTAATTTACGAACGTTTTCTTCGTGAAATTCTCTAGCGTTCGGTGCTTTGTGGAAATATAAATAACCTCCGAACAACTCATCTGCACCTTCACCAGAAAGCACCATTTTAATTCCCATTGATTTAATAACTCTCGCCATTAACCACATTGGAGTTGAAGCTCTCACCGTAGTTACATCATAAGTTTCTAAGTTGTAAATTACATCACGAACTGCATCTAAACCTTCCTGAATTGTAAATTTAATTTCGTGGTGAATTGTTCCGATATGTTTTGCAACGATTTGTGCTGCCGCTAAATCAGGAGAACCATCCAATCCAACTGAAAAAGAGTGCAATTGCGGATACCAGGCATCTGTAGTATCATCAGATTCAATACGTTTTTGTGCAAATTTTTTGGCTACAGCCGAAGTAATAGACGAATCTAAACCTCCAGAAAGTAAAACTCCGTAAGGAACATCACTCATCAATTGTCTGTGAACTGCCGCCTCTAATGCTTCTTTAATTGCAGGAATACTTGTTTCGTTGTCTTTTACAGCATCATATTCTGTCCAGTCTCTTTTATACCATTGTACAAATTCACCGTCCTGGCTAGTCATATAATGTCCCGGAGGAAACAATTGGATTTTTGTACAATATCCTTCTAAAGCTTTCAATTCAGAAGCAACATAAAAAGTTCCGTGTTGATCCCAACCAATGTATAATGGAATAATTCCCATGTGATCACGAGCAATAAAATACTCATCTTTCTCCACATCATAAATCGCAAATCCGAAGATTCCGTTCATTTCATCCACAAAGTGAGGTCCTTTTTCTTTGTAAAGTGCTAAAATAACTTCGCAGTCGCTTTCAGTCTGAAAGTTGTATTTTCCTTCAAATTGTTTGCGTAATTCTCTGTGGTTGTATATTTCACCATTTGCAGCCAAAACCAATTTTTTATCTTCTGTAAATAAAGGCTGTTTTCCCGAAGCCGGATCAACAATAGCCAAACGCTCGTGAGAAAGAATTGCTTTATCATTGCTGTAAATCCCGCTCCAGTCTGGGCCGCGGTGACGAATGATTTTAGACATTTCTAATACTTGAGGTCTTAAAGCTTCTGCTTTTTGTTTTAGGTCAAAGGCACATACGATTCCGCACATAATTATATATTTTTATTTGTAAATTTTATTTTGATAGGGCAAAGATGCGGTATTGGTTATAATTGAAAAACACAAATACCTATTTCAGTTGTAATTTTAAACCATAAAATTGTTTTTACATATAAAATGTAAAATTTTAGCATGAAAAAACGCCCTGAACTTGAAAATTTTAATTTTGAGGATGAAAGAAGGATAAAATTCGATGTTTGTACAGGATTTGTTATCCTTTATTGTCAGTACTGACGGAGGAAGAAACTCCTCAGGCAAAATCGCCAATCTTTTTAGAGCCACTTGCGGAGATCCTTCCTCCGTGTGCATGACAAGATCGTGTCTAAACTTTGACAAAGATTTCTATCCGTATTCAAACCCGACAGGTTTTAAAAACATGTCGGGTTTACGGCATACAACTTTACAAAACACTCTCAATGGTATAATGTGTTTTGTTAATTTCAAATTGAAACCCAACCTTATTTCCCATCAAATGAGAACCCAAAGGAGATTGTGGAGAAAGCGCAATAACATTTATTCCGTCGATAGTAATTTTAGGAAGTGCAACGCTTAAATACAAATGAATTCCGTTTGCTTTTACCAAACTACCTGAAATAATATTCTCCGTTGTTTTTGTTGGGTCAATTTTATCTAAAATAGCTTTTTGAGTTATAGCTTCTTTTAGTTTATTGGTCAGTTTTTCCTGTTCGATATGCATCATCGACAAAGCCGTTTCGTGTTTATCGCCGGCAGAACCTTTTGCGTCGTTTTTGGAATCTTCGGTCAAAGCCGAAATCATGTCTCTAAAAACATCTATTCGGTCCTGAACCATTTGTAAATAATAAGAATGTATTTTTTGTTTGAAATCCATAAGTTGTATGCCACAAAGGCGCTAAGTCGCAAAGATCGTAAAAAAAAGTAAGCCACGAATTCACAAATAATATTAAATTAATTCGTGAATTCGTGGCAAAAAACTTAAAATAAAACTTCGTGCCTTAGCGCCTTCGTGGCTAAATATCTTAGAAATCGAATTTATAATTGGCTCCACCTAAAACCTGGAATCCCTGAACAGGATAATTCAGCCATTTTTCGTAAGCCTGATTTCCGATATTATTTAATTTTAAGAAGAAAGTCAAACGTTCGCTGAATTTATATCCCAAATGAGCATTGGCATCAAAATAACTTTTTAAGGAAATTACAGTTGGTTCTGTAGCTAAATCTAAGTTAGATTGCATGTCTTTACGTTCTCCCACATAAAAAACATTTAAACCGGCGTACCATTGTTTTGTAATATTTACATCCAGACTTGAGCTTAACTTCATAGTTGGTAAATTCCAAGCTTCTAACTGGCCATCTGTTTTGTAACTATTAAAAGTTCCATTGATTCCAAAAGTCACATTTTCAGAGAAATCAGCTTTTAATTCCCCGTAAAAACGAAAAGTTCTGATGTCTTCATAAATAACTCCAAAAGAGTTTCCGTAAGCATAATTTTGATTTGTAATATCTTCTGTATAATCATTGCTTTTAAACAAAGCTTTATCTTTTTCATTCAAATAAGATCCTGTCAGATTATAGCTTACATTGTTTGCCAATTTACCTTTTAAACCTGCAAAAACATTATATTGCGTACTTGATGGTCTCATGTTTAAAGTTGGTGACAAAAACGGATTTTCGGTAACAAAATCAGCATATGAATTTTGATTCAAACCTCCATTTACTCCTGTGTAAAAAATCATTAAATCTCCCACCAATTTATACGAAGCATTTACTTTTGGATAAATATAAAACTTGTTTCCGCTATTTTCAGAATCTAATCCATAATACAATCCCGCTCCTAACTCTAAAGTCCAGTCATTTTCGTTCACAACAAAACTTGGTTCAACTCCAAAATTAGTAAGACTGTATTTTATAGGCTGTCCGGTATTTTCAAAATAATTATTTTCAAAACTTCCGCTTACGTGATCAATAATAACATTGGTATTAATTGACTGATCCATTACATCAACTTTAAAAGTCGGTTTTACATAAAAACGATTTTCTGAAGAAGAAAAACTATCTGAGAAATGTGTAAATCTAGTCGCAACTTTACTAAAAATTCCGTCTGTAAAATCGATGTTTCCACCTAAAGAAATAGTATTATAAGAATGATTAGGGTTAATTTTATCAATTAAAATAAAACGATCTTGAGGCAATAAAGTTGAGCCAAAATCGACCGGCAAACCATACCAGTTGTAAATTTGATTTTGATATCCTAAATCAATATTCCAGGACATATCGCGATTGTTTTGTCCGTAACCCACATTTAATGCTGTATCATAAAATTCATCATTCAAAAACACATCCTTGATTCCGCCTTGTGATGAGTGATGGCGAAACATTCCGGCAACATAATCGTTGTTTCCCAAATCCTGTGTAACGAATAATTCAGCGTTTAATGTACCATAATTTCCAACACCCAAAGTAGCATAATTATTAAACAAACGTTCTTGTTTTGATTTATCAACTCCGGCTGCTTTTCCTTTTGATGGTGTAAATGTTGACGCTACAGGAACTGATAATATACTGTATTTTATAGTTTCTTTAGCCTGATTTCCTGAATCGTCCAACGATGGCGTTTCTTTTACTTTAAAAGCATCTGATATTGTTGGTGAATAAGGTTTTACCACATTTACAGTTTCAGTACCAATGGTTTCCTCTTTCTTTTGTGCAAACGAAAGCTGAAAAACAAACAGCAAAATCAAAATGATAGTTTTATTCTGGAAATTAATTTTCATATTTTATATTTTAAAGAGAATAGATGCAAGAACAAAGAAAATAGACTTTTCCGTAATTTATTCTTTTATCATTATTCTCATTTTTTTATCTTAATTAAATCTTTACTCTTGACTCTTTTTTCTATTTTCTTCGTTAACTAAGCTTCCCACTCGCCTTTTGCAACAAACTGGGCATTCCCTCCTATTTGAATATCAAAATCATTGTCGGTTAATTTTCCTTTAAAATGAATTTGAGAAGGACGATTTATATAATCTCCCTGATAATTGATTAATTCGAATTCAGGTTTATGATATTTTAAAAGAAAAGCCTGAAGACATGTACTTGCACTTCCTGTTGCTGCATCTTCAACCAGCTGATTGTGTTCGATACACAGCATTCTGCTGAACAGTTTTGAGCCTTCCAAATAATAAAAATACAAACCTCTGTGTGTGGTTTTGCAATGCTTTTTCATCCATTCATCTGTTTTGTCTTTATCTAAAACCAAATTCTCCAACGCTCTTTTACTGCTTAATCCAACCATGACAAAAGCGCTTCCGGTTGTCACTTCCTGAATTGGAAATTGATTTTCAAAATCTTCTTTTTTCAGATTACTGAACGCTGGAAAATCTTCTTTCGAAAAAATATCCCAAAATTTCGGCTGTGCTGCTTTTAACCAAATCAAGTCCTTAGACTGATGAATTGAAATTGGTCCAATTGGAACATTTAATTGTATGTTTTCAGGAGAATTATCAAGTATTTTATTGATCAAAACCCATGAAGTTCCAATGATTGGATGACCCGCAAACTGCATTTCCTGAGATGGTGTAAATATTTTAATTTCGGCCTTATTATTTTCTTCATCCAACTTGGTCACAAAAGTGCTTTCTGCAAAATTAATTTCGCGTGCAATCTTTTGCATTTCTTCTGAACTTAAATTGCCTGCATCTAAAAAAACAGCCAACTGATTTCCGGCATATTTTTTATCTGTAAAAACATCAACTATATAAAAAGGTAAACTCATTTTTCTTAAAAGATTTGAAGAAAATAGAATATAGAGAATAGACTTTCCAATCTTTGCTCTTTTATCTATTTTCTTTATTCTATTTTCTATATTCTTTTCTCTTGCTTCTTTGCTCTTGACTCTTATTTACTGATAGACGAATTGGTTTTAGACTCTTCCAATTTGATCGCGCTCAATTCTCTTTTTGCTTCTTCAACCACATCCGGATAATCTGTAAAGTTGTTAATTACGTTATCTAAAATGTAAGTTGCCTGATAGCTGTCTTTTAATCCGTAGAAGTTTTTTGCCATTAAAACCAAACTCTTCGCTCCGTAATATTTGTAACCAGAGTAGTTTTTTGCCAGTTTTTGAACTGCAACATTCGATGCGTCAAATTTGCCTTCTTTGGTTTTAAAATAGGCATCATAATACAATGCTTCTGCCGCTACTTCTCCTTTTGATGTTGCCGACAATTTTGCGTAAGCTGCTTTTGCTTTGTCTTCGTCGCCGGTTTGCATTGCCGCACGAGCTACGATAATTTGTGCATCCGATTTTACATTGGCATCTGCTTTTGCATTCTGTAACACTTTATCAGCATAAACAACTGAATTGTCATAATCTTTTTTGTCGTAGTAACATTTCATCAAATTAGCCTGCGCAAAACTTTTATTTTGAGGATAATCTGCTTCGTTTTCTAAACGCACTAAAACCGGAATCGATTTATCACAATCTTTCGCTTTTAAGAAAATCTGAGACAATCTGGTTAACGATTGTTCTGTAAATTCATTTCTTGGCTGACCAATTACGTATTGATAATTGGCAACTGATTTTGTTTCTGAACCTTCTGCATAAAGCAATTGCGCTAAGTAAAAATTAGCTTCAAGTGCGTGCATTCCTGATGGAAATTTGGTAACATATCCTGTAAAACCAGCAATTGCTTGTTTGCTGTTGTTTTGACTGTATTGTTTAAAAGCTCCTTCGTAAGTATCATTATCTAAATCAACATCTGTCACAGCAACAAAGTCTAAAGTACGCACCCAGGTTGCATATTCATCCACTTTTCCTGAATCTACATAGATTAATCTTGCGGTAGAAACGGCTTCTAAAGCTTCGGGAGTTTTTGGGAATTCTGCCGCTACTTTTTTAAATTTTACCAAAGCCTGTTCATCACGATCTGAATTGTAATAAATTAGACCTTGTCTTAAAATTGATTTTGAAGTAAATGAACCATTTTTATATTCAGAAATTAACTGATCATAAGTTTTAATTGCCTGATCATTCTTTTTATCTGTTACATAAGTATTGGCCAGTTCGAACAAAACATCATCACGATATTCTGATTTTTTATACATCTGAAGGAAATTATTCAGCTCGTCGATTTTCTTATCGTTTCTGGACATAAATCCGTACGAAATTGCTTTTTGAAACTGCGCATAATCTGCATCAACACCTTTAGCATCAATTGCTTTCGCGTAAGCTTCCATCGCCTGGCTGTACTTAGAAGTTACAAATCGGCAATCACCCAAACGTAAATAAGAATCGTTTAAGCGAACTTTATCTTGTTTTGAATTATCAATTTGTGCCTGAAATGAATTGGCAGCCTGATCGTATTCTTTCAATTTAAAATACGTGTATCCAATATTGTAATTGATGTTTTTATATTCATCTGTAGTTTTAGCTCCAGATAAACCTGCAAATTGTTTATAGCTTATTAAAGCCGCCTGAAAATCGTCTTTTAGATACTCACATTCAGCTTTCCAAAAAGTTGCACGAGCTGTATATTCCGGATTTTTTTGTTCTTTGACAGCCCCGTTAAACATTTTTAATGCTTCTGAATAATCTGATTCATTATATAATTCTAAACCTCTGTAAAAAAGCACTTTTTGGTACGCTAATTTATTCTCAGGTGTTCTGTTTTTCTCTAATAAAACCAAGGCTTCTTTGTAGTTTTTAGAAGAAATATAAGAATCTACTAATAATTTTTCTACTTCGGCTCTGCTTGGGTTATTTGGATATTTTTTTAAGAAATCAAGTAAAATTCCCGGAACGGTTTGATAAGCATTCCCTATTTCATAACTTAATTTAGCGTAATTTAAAGCTGCATCTTCCTGAATTTGTGCGTTAAAATCCATTTCAGAAGCATTTTTAAAAGCATTTAAAGCTTCTTGTTTTTTGCCTGTATTTAAATATGCCAAACCTAAATGATAATACGCGTTTTGTGCCACGAAATCTTTTCCTTCAATAATTTTATTGAATTGAGAAATCGCTTTTTCATATTCTTTTTGTTCGTAATAAGCGTAGCCTAATTGGTAGAAATCAGTATTGTTCCATTTTCCTTTTCGGCCTGCGTATTGCTCTAAATACGGAATTGCTTTACCGTATTGCTTTAGGTTGAAATAACTTTCGCCAATAATTTTATTTAGTTCCGATTTTTCAAATTCATTTGATTTGCTCATGGCTGCCTGTCCCAGATCGATTGCCTTTTGAAAATTCCCTAATTTAAAGTTCATATCAGCCTGAAAATAAGAAAGTTTTTCTTTGTATTTTTCTTCGCCTGAAACTTCGTCGAAATATTTAGTTGCTTCTTTATAATCGTCGCCTTCATAAGCCATAAAACCTAAATAATATTTGGCTTGCGAACCAAATTCCGGTGAATTCACGACTTTGTTAAAATACGTTGTGGCTTCTTTTTTATTTTTGGCATTGAAATAACTATATCCTTTCTGGAAATTAAATTTATCCTGATCAGATTTGCTCATATAACTTTCATCCACTCTGTCAAACCATTGCAGGGCTTTTGGGTAATTTCCCTGTTCGAAGAAAAAATGAGCAACCTCTATATAGGCCTGATTTTGTTTGGTGCTTGTTGGATAATCTGCAACGAATTTTTCCATCAATTCATCCGCATTTGCCTGATTGGTTCTAATAGCACAATTTGCGATATAATAAGCACAATCTGACTGAACTTCTTCGGTCGTGGCGTGGTTTTTTACATACTCAAAAATATGTTGTGCCGAAGCGTATTGTTTGTCATTATATAAAGCCAGTGCTTTGTCAAAATCCTTTAAATCGTAGGTATATATAGCTGATTTTTGTGCCGAAACTATGGTCGAAAAAAGGATAAATTGTAGTAAAAAGAACCAGGAAAGTTTACGCATTTTAATTATATTTAGTATTCAAATGTATCATTTTATACCGTTTATAACGAAACATTTCAAGCTTTTATTATGAACAAAAAATTTAATAGTTGTGATTTTACAGTGTCTCAAGCTTCAAATTATTGGTTTTCAAAGTTTCTTAAACTAATATTTTAAAACAATAAAAAAGAAAACGATTTCTACATTCAAAAAAACTAAGTTTATTGACCTACAATCTTTTGGGTAAGTTTAACTCAACTGCTCTTTTATTACTCTTATTCTTCCTTGCCAGTTCTGGTTTCTTTGCTATTTTTTTAAGGGATTCCCTTAGAAATCATTAAATTTTATTTTGAATCCAACCGTTATCTTCTTACTTTTACCATTCAAATTAAATTTATTATGTCAGAAACCGTACTATCTCTTAAAGAAGTCACTATATATCAGGAAGGAAGAAAAATTTTATCTCATATTAATTTAGATGTTCAGCATGGCGAATTCATCTATATAATAGGAAAAACAGGTTCAGGAAAAAGTAGTTTCATGAAAACTTTGTACGGAGATTTGCCTTTAACGGAAGGTGAAGGTCATATTGTTGAATTTGACTTAGCCGATTTAAAGGAAAAGGATATTCCATATTTAAGACGTAAAATCGGAATTGTATTTCAGGATTTCAAATTGCTGCCGGACCGTTCTGTAAAAGACAATATGCTTTTTGTTTTGAAAGCTACAGGTTGGGTTGACAAAGAAGGAATGGAACGTAAAATCGATGAAGTTCTGGATAAAGTTGGTATGAAAGATTATATCAATAAAATGCCGCACCAACTTTCCGGAGGTGAACAACAGCGTGTTGCAATTGCAAGAGCTTTGCTTAACGATCCTGAATTTATTCTTGCCGATGAACCAACCGGAAACCTGGATCCTCAAACAAGTTCTGAAGTTCTTGAAGTGTTGAAAAAAATCAACGCAAACGGTAAAACAGTTATTATGGCTACACACGATTATGCCTTATTGATGAAGTTTCCATCTAAAACATTAAAATGTGAAGATGAGAGAATATTTGAAGTGGTGCAACGTAGCGTATAATGCTTTCTATTTTAATTCCGGTTTATAATTACAATATTTTACCTCTTGTAAATGAGTTAGTAAAACAATGTAATTTTAGGGAAATTGATTTTGAAATTTTATGTCAGGACGACGCATCAAATTCTTCCGAAAATATTTTAAACCAAGAAATTAATCTTCTTCCAAATTGTTCATTTTTTGTAAATGAAACTAATTTGGGACGAGGAAAAAACATTAATTCTCTTTCTTTAAAAGCAATTTACGATTGGTTGCTTATTTTAGATTGCGATACTTTTCCGGCTCAAAATGATTTTGTAAAAAAGTATATTGATGCCATTTCAAATTTGAAAAATAATATCCTTTTTGGGGGAATTATTTATGAAGATAAAAAACCGGAAAGTTACCAACTTTTGCGCTGGGTTTATGGTAATAAGCGAGAAACGGTCACAATTTTGACTTCTAATTTAATAATTAAAAAAGAAGTTTTTCTTCAATATCCTTTTGATGAATCCCTCACAAAATATGGTTATGAAGATTTGCTTTTTTTCTCTGTTCTAAAAGCCAATCATTTTGAGATTTTAAGAATTGAAAATCCAACTTTTCATCTCAATTTAGAAACTTCAAAAGCATTTCTGGATAAAACAAAAATTGCTTTAGAAAACCTTATGTTTCTTTATGATTCAAAAAAAATAAAGAAAGAAGAAAACAAAATTACAACTTCATTTGAATTTCTAAGAAAACTAAAATTAACGCAATTTTCGGCTTTTCTTTTCAGAAAAAATCAAACCAGAATCGAACGGAATTTATTCTCGAAAAAACCTTCTTTGTTTTTGTTCGACCTTTATAAATTAGGTTATTATTGTACTTTAAAAAAATAACCTGATTATGGCCTTTTCAATTGTTATTTCATTGTACAACAAAGCCGATTATATTGAAAACACTTTAAAAAGTGTTCTCAATCAAACTTTTGCCGATTATGAAATTATTGTAATAAACGATGGTTCGACAGATGATAGCGTCACAAAAGTATTAGGATTTAACGACAGTCGCATTCAGCTTTATAACCAAGAAAATCAAGGTGCATCGGCAGCACGAAATCTCGGAATTGAAAAAGCGAAATATGAATATATTGCTTTTTTGGATGCAGATGATTTATGGAAGATAAATCATTTAGAAATATTAAATGCCTTAATCCAAAATTTCCCTAACGTTGGGATTTTTGCCTCACGCTATGAATTAGTATTTAATAATGGAAAAAATGACATTCCAAATTTTAAAGAAATTTCTGCAGATTATGAAGGTCTAATTCCTGATTATTTTAAAACCAGTCTGCCTTATCCTATTGCTACATCATCTTCAATTGTAATTCCTAAAAGTATATTTGAAAAAACTGGTTTTTTTAAACCTGCTATATCAAGCGGACAAGATGTTGATATGTGGATTCGAATTGCATCAAAATATCCTGTAGCGATAAGCAATAAGGTTACTGCATCTTACTTACATTATATTGAAGACAGTCTTTCAAAAACTCCGATATTAGATAAAAAACTGAACGATTTTAAGGATTATAAAAAAGAAGAAGAAAGTAATCCAAACCTAAAAAAATATCTTGATACTTACAGATTAGAATATGCTTTGCAATATAAAATTGCCGGGAATGACAAAAAATCCAAAGAATTATTTAAGGACATTTTAAAAGAAAACATTCCTTTTAAAACCAGATTAATATTCTTTTTGCCGAGGTTTGTTTTAATCTTTTTATTAAAAATAAAAAAGTTTTTGAGAAAGAATGGTTTTAATTTTTCTATTTATAATTAGAATACTTTATAAACTCATCAAAGTCTCTAATATAATCGTCTTCGATATAAACTTCTGAAGCAACTACTAAACAAATTGAACCTGAAGAAAAATTTCGAAGTTCTCTCCAAATCCCCGAGTTAATCAATAAGCCTTCAAATGGTTTATTTAAGGTAACGATTTGTTCTTCTTTTCCATCATTTAAAACTACATCAAAACTACCGCTTAAAGCTACCAAAAATTGTTGGAGATTTTTATGTGCATGCCCTCCCCGCTCTGAGCCCGTTGGCACATCGTATAAATAATATACCCTTTTAATATCAAAAGGAATTGTGTCATTTTCTATCACAGACAGATTTCCTCTTCGTTCTTCTATTTTTGGGATTGATATAATTTGAACTCCTTTATTATTTGTTTTCATATTGCATTCTTTTCAATTTTTGATGTCCCTTTTTGGCATTTTTTAGCGCGTTTTTGATATTTCCGAATTTTATTTTACGCTGTTTTAAGTCAAAAAATAATTTAATAAAGATCCAAAAAATATAGTTGCCTTTGAAAATTCTTGAAAATAATGCACCTTCTATATAATATCTTTCAGCAATACTTTTTTTATCTGAAGAAGTAAGGCTCTCATGTTTTACAATGATTTGAGGTTCAAATAAAAGCTTCTTATTTTTTTTCTTAAAATCAAACAAAAAAATAGCTTCTTCCCCCATTTCGAAAATAGCTCCTAATCCAAAAGTTTCATCAAACCGAATCTTTTCCTGCTCAAGAATTGATTTATTTAGCGTTATCTCTATGGAGCTGGTATTTAAAATATCAAAAGTATTCAAATCCTTTTTAGAGTGAGAAGAATAATTCTTCATCAAATTTCCGTCTGAATTTATAGCACAAAAATTGATTACCGCTGCATGTGGAAATTTATTGTAAGCGGTTATTATTTTGTTAAGAAATTCTTCCTGATATATTACATCATCATCTGCTATTACAAGAATTTTTCCGACAGCATTTTCAAAAGCCAAATTTCGACTTTTAGACAAACCTCTCTCCAACGAATTTACAACTCTGACATTTGAATAGTCAGAAGTTAAAACTGTCTCGTTCGTGGTTTGATTAATAATTAAGATTGTAAAATTAGAGAAGTGCGAAAACGGAAACATAGGCAACAAAAAATCTAATGAATCTTTATTCATTGTAGAAATTAAAATTTCGATGTCTGTATTCTTAAAAAAACTACCCTCCGTATGTTTCATATTCAAACAAAAGTAAAAATACTAAACGAAAAAGAGTACATTTTAAAAACATCTCTTTTAATTTTTACTAAAGCTTAATATTAGAATAAATAAAATAGTATCATAAACCAGTATAATATTTTTATTTTTGGTCTTTTCAATCAGAAACTTCATTTTAACTTTTGATGATTTTTTATGCAAAACCTACCTTTAGTCAGTATTATTTGTTTGTGTTACAATCATGAAAATTTTGTAGTTGAATCTTTGAATTCAGTTTTGATTCAAAGTTATGGAAACATCGAACTTATCATTATTGATGATTTTAGCAATGACTCTTCTAGAAAAACAATTAAAAATTGGCTTGAAAATCATCCAGATATCAAATTTATTGCAAACGAAAGTAATTTAGGGAATACCAAAACTTTTAATAAAGCACTTCAATTTACCAAAGGTGATTATATAATTGATTTGGCTGCTGACGATATTTTATTGCCAAATTGCGTAGAGACACAAGTAAATACATTTTTAAATTCTAAACAGAAGAAATTAGCAATCGTTTATGGAAATACAGAAGTAATATCAGAAAACAAAGATCATATTCGTTATTATTATGAAGTAGGTGTTGAAGAAAAAGCACTAACAAAGCCGGCATCAGGAGATATTTATTTATCGATGTTAAATCAAAGCAGTATGATTTGTTCTGTTTCTTCAATGATAAAACGAGATGTTCTGGAAGAATTAAAAGGCTACGACGAAAATTTGGCTTATGAAGATTTAGATCTTTGGATTAGAATCTCCAGAAATTATAATTTTGAATTTATTGATGCTGTTTTAGTTCAAAAAAGAGAAGTAGAAAATTCATTAGGAAATCAGTTTTATAAAAAATTTAATCGCAGAACCAAAAAAATAAATCACTCCAGTTTTCTAGTTATTAAGAAAGCTATCGCCTTAAATAAGACCAAAATCGAAAATAAAGCACTCTTAAAAAGGCTGCATTATGAAATGACGAAAGCTTATAAAACATTTGACATTTGGTTGTTTATCAAATACATTCCGCTGGAAATCAAATTACGATTCTTTTAAACAACATTTCAACATGAAGTTACTTTCTTACCGAAATTTATTTTTCATCATAATTTCTTTTTATTGCCTGGTTTTAAGTCAGTTTGGACTGGAAAACTGGGATACCGGTTATATTCCCAGTTTTTCCTGGAGAATCGTTAATAGTCAGGACGTTTATCAGGATTTTATCTATAAGGGGCCGCCGGTAACGCTCTACTTTCATGCTTTATTTATGAAAATACTTCCTCAGGAAGGTCAGTTTTTCTTTATTAGGATTATTTCTTATTCGCTTTTTTCTCTGCAGGTCTACTTTACAGTTTCAGGTTTTGATGCTATTTACAACTTAAAAAAAGCAGGAATCGATAAATGGGCTTTAATAATAATTTGCTTTATAGTTTCTATTCATAATTTTGGTCCCTTTCCGTGGCCTACAACTGATGGTTTATTATTTGCTTCAATTGCTTTTTGGTTTATGTCAAAAAATAACGAAAACACTACTAACTTAAGGCTGTTTTTTATCGCTTGTTTCTCTTTACTATCGGCACTTACGAAGCAATCTTTTTATTTAATTCCACTACTATTTACTGCATGGGTTTTCATTAATTACAACTTAAAAAAAGCCACAATTTTTGCGCTCTATCTAGGTCTTCTATTTGCTGCTTTTATATACTGGATTACAAGTATAACTACCATAGATAATTTTCTGGAACAAATAACCAATCAAACCAAATTCTCTGACTTGATAAAAACCGGATTTATTTATTATATCAAATGTTTTAGAAATAAATGGATATTAATGGCTGTATTACTATTCCCTTTATTAAATAATTACATCTCCACAAAAAAAGTACTGCTTCCTAAAATTGGGTATTATTTAAAATGGCTAACATTTTCATTTTTCATAACAAGTCTTTTGTTTCATTATTTTGATGATCAGCGATATGCGTCTGTAATATTTTTTAATTGCTGTATCGTTGCTTTGTTATACAACTATTTTGAAAAAAAAGAAACATTAGTATTTTTTGCTCCTATAATAGCTTCTCTGGTTATTGCGTGGTCAACTTCTATTAGTCTTGGCTATCATTTTACTATTCTTTTTTCGACAGGAATGATTATGAGTTTTATCGTTTTATATTATAAAGATTTAAGGGGAATTTTAAATTCAAAATATTATTTTTTCTTAATTGCAATATCAGTTTGTCTGGTTTCTTTTACTTCTAACAAAAAACCCTACAGAGAAGCTTCTATATTTGAATTGAAGTATAGTCTGGATGCTATTTCGCCTAAATTAAAATTTATCAAAACAGACAAAGATACTTTTGAGCATCATTTAGAGTTAAAACAACTGATTCAGAAATATGGAACAAATTTCATTGTTGCACCAAATACTCCAATGGCAAATTATATCTTTAATACACAAAGTAAATTACCCGCAGATTGGATTATATCTACCGAATTATTAAACAAAGAAGATCTATTTATAAAGCTTGCTTCGGATAAGAAAAATTATATTTTTGTAGAGCGGACTTATATTGATGGTGAAAATTTAATGGGTGAAGTGTTTACTTATAGTAAGGTTACACTTTTCATTGTTAATAATTTCAACTGTATTGATCAAACCAAACACTTTGTTATTTATAATTCATTAAAAAATAAATGAAAAACTATCTGAATCTAATTCGATTTGATCAATATTTAAAAAATTTATTTGTCTTTGCTCCTCTTTTTTTCGGAAGAGAGTTTTTATATTTCGAATTACTGCTAAAAGTATTTCTTACTTTTTTATGTTTTTGTATCGCTTCCAGCGGAATCTACATTCTTAATGATTTGTTTGATATTGAAGAAGATAAAGCCCATCCTGAAAAATCGAAAAGACCAATAGCATCAGGAAAAATTAAAACACAACTTGCTATTTATATAATGGTTATATTAATTATAACGTCTTTATTCTTTTCTTTCCTGCTATCTGTTAATTTGTTCTTTATAATTGCTTCTTATATTTTACTCAACTTTTTATATTCAAAATGGTTGAAACACATTGCTATTCTAGACATAAACATCATCGCTATTGGATTTGTTTTAAGGCTTTTGGCTGGAACTGCTGTTACAGAAATAATCCTGTCTATCTGGATTTTGCTAATGACTTACCTTTTAGCCTTATTTTTAGGAATTGCAAAAAGACGAACTGATGTAGTTTTGGCTCAGGATGGCTTGAAAATCAGAAAAAACGTAGAAGGTTACAATCTTGTTTTTATTGATACCATTTTAGGCATTTTAAGCTCTATGATAATTGTTTGCTATATTTTTTACTGCATCTCTCCAGACGTTCAAAAACATTACAACTCTTCTTTATTATATGCCTCCATAATTTTCGTTATAAATGGGATTTTTCGTTATTTAAAACTGGCATTGGTAGATCAATCTACCTATTCACCTACTAGAATCGTTCTAAAAGACAGATTCATTCAAATCATGATTATTTGCTGGATTTTTTTATTGAGCTATCTATTGTATTTTAACAGATGAAAACAATAGCTTTTTTTGATTTTGACGGAACGCTTTATAAAAAAGACAGCCTGCTTGAATTTACTAAATTCTCGAAAGGAAATATTTCTTTTTACATAGGCTCAATTACACTATCTCCCTATTTGATTGCATTAAAACTGGGATTATATTCTAATGAAAAAGCAAAGATTAAATTTATAAGTCATTTTTTCAAAGATTATAAATATGATGATTTTAAAGCTTTGTGTAGAAATTTTTCCCGAACAAAAATTGAACAGGATCTTGACAGCGAAACTTTTGCTAAATTCTTAAATCATATCAAAAACAAGCATATGGTTTATATCGTAACTGCATCATTATCTGAGTGGATTGAGCCGTGGAGCGATCAATTTGGAGTCGAAATAATAGGAACAAAAATTGAAGTTAAAGACAATCTAGTAACTGGTGATTTTTTAACCAGAAATTGTTTTGGGATCGAAAAAACAAACAGAATAAAAGAAATCATAAATCTCGATGAATTCGATGAAATTCATGTTTATGGCAACGGAAAAGGAGATTTAGAAATGCTGACTCTTTCTAAATCTTCTGTTTAAAGGCGTTTCTATATATAAATATAAAAAAACCGAAACCAGATTTAAAACCACAAATTCAAATAAAAAATTAGCCGATATTTTATTCAATAAGGTAACAAAAACTCCAAAATGAATAAGGTAAAAAGCATATGAACTTTTACCTAACAATACAAATAGACGACTACTAAGGATTCTTGAAAAAATAGTTTTCTCGCTAATCAATCCCCAAAACAAAGGAGCTACCCCAAACAAAGGCAATATCAAATTATTAATTAATACTCCCGGGTAGCAATCTTTTCCATCTCCTTTACCAACTTTTAAAGTCATTAACAAATATACACACAGTACTATAACTCCTACTCCAATTGCTGTAAAATATTTTGTTTTGAAATTATTCAGATATTTTTTGACAAATAAGGCTAATCCAATACCTATGAAAAACTCTGTTATTCTGCCAAAAAAAGTAAAATTGAGCATGAATAAACCGGAATTCATTAGCCCAAAAGTTTTGATACCAAAATTATTTATTTCATCAAAAAAATGAACCAGAACCATACCCAGGCCAAGAAAAACTAAAGGAATAATAAAAAGAAAAATCTTCTTCTTTTTTATCAGAATAAAAAAAAACGGTACCAAAAAATAGAACATTTCTTCTACCGTAAGCGACCATCCCTGACCAATTCCTGAATAGATATAATCCTGAAAAAATCCCCTGAAAAAAGTGATATTCAAAATGTATATTTTTAAATACGTTATCGTGTACTGGTTTTTATAAATAGCAAAACTAATGAATGTAATTGTAGTTAAGATAAAATACATGGGATAAATCCTCGAGAATCTTTTCTTTATGAATACCTTAAAATTAATATGTTTATAATCAAAATAGCGGTAACTGATTAAAAACCCGCTTAAAACAAAAAAAATTGCAACCCCAATATGCAATTCATTAAAAACAGCAAAAGCAGTTTTACTATAAACAGGATGAAAGAAAAAGAAATGATTCAGATAAACCATATAAGCAGCAATTGCCCGTATACCGGTTAATGAAGTAAAGTATTCCTTATTTGCAGTCATTAAATATTAAATCTATTATTGTGTAATTAAATCAAACTCTTTCTAAAATAAACACAAAGCGCAAACAAATAAAGAAAATTATCAAAAGCTTGTGCCATAACAACTCCTTCAATCCCGAAAATACGAATAAAATAAATGCTTGAAAAATACAAAACAGCAAGTGATATTAACTCTGAAATTATAAAGGCAATCGTCATCTTTTTAGCCAAAAACTGAAACCCCAAAATCAGAGAACATACTTTAAAAACATCTCCTGATAATTGTCCTAAAAACAAACATTCGACAGAAAGAAAATCTGCTGTAAAAAGTAGTCTTATGATAAAAAAACGTAAAAAATAAATTAGCGTAACACCAATAATAAAAACGGGTAAAATAGTTTTATAATAACTCCAAAATATGGATTTTGTTTCTTGATTTGTTTTTGAATTTGACAATTTTGGTAAAAAATAAACACTTAAAAGAGTCGAGACAAACAACAAATAATAGGATGAGATTCTTGTCATTATTTCCCAATAGCCTGCCTGATTGATTCCTAGAGTCTGTATGATATTATTTCGAATTGCCAATAAAACCAAAGGTCCAAAAACAGCCGAAACCAAAGCCATTAAAGAATAAGATGATAAGTTTTTTATGATTTTAAAATCGAATAAACGAAATTTAATAGCATCAAAAAAAGAAATCTCTTTATTGATAAAATAAAACGTTACAAAAAACAATAATGCCGGCGAAATAACAACTGCCAATAATGCTCCTAAAGTTTTAAATTTAAAAATTAATAGTACCGAAACCAATAAGCCAATGGTATTACCAACACAGTTAATCCAGATTACTTTTTTAAATTTTCCTAAACCATTAATTACAGCAAGCAAAAAAATTGAAATAACATACCACGGCAAAGCCAAAGCCAATATTTTAAATACTAAGGAAAACTCAAAATTATCCCCAAAAATTTTGTTATTCCAAAAGGAAGCCCAAAAAAGCAAAAGTCCGCTTAAGACCATTACAACCAACAGCAATGTTATAAAAACTGTGGCTATTATCTTTTGGATTTCGGTTTTATTCTTTTCGTTTTGAGCAACATATTTTACAATTCCGCTCTGAAAACCCAACGTCGAAATACTTTCTAAAGAAGTTAAAAAATTACGCAAATTTCCAACTAAAGCCATTCCGGAAGGCCCAACAAAAACAGCCAATAACTTTGATGTAATTAATCCAATACCAATTTTTAATAGTACACTCAAACTATTTAAAGAAGAGATTTTAAACAGGTTATTTTGAGTATATTTTTTAACGCGGCTCAAATTAGTATTTATTAATAACATTAATTACAAAACTAACTTCATCATCACTCAAAACAGGACTCATAGGCAAACTTAAAACTTCATTATGAATTTTCTCCGTAATTGGAAAAGACAAATTATTCCATTCCGGAAATGCTTTTTGTTTATGTGGCGGAATTGGATAGTGAATTACAGTCTGAATATCATTTTCAATTAAATATTCCTGCAATTCTTTTCTATTTTCTGTTCTAATAACAAATAAATGAAATACATGGTTCTCTGAAAAATCCCAAAAAGGCAGGATAATTTTTTCGTTTTTAATTTCAGCTAAATAACGTATTGCAATTTTTCGGCGTTTATCGTTATCCTCATTTAAATTGGGTAATTTTAAATTTAAAAATGAAGCCTGAATTTCATCTAATCTTGAATTTACGCCAATATATTCGTTGCAATATTTTTTTTCAGAACCATAATTTCGAAGCGAAAAAAGCACTTTTGCCAATTCTGAATCGTTGGTTGTAATTGCTCCTCCATCACCTAGACAACCTAAATTTTTTCCGGGATAAAAACTATACGCCCGAGATGATTTTAGATTATAGATTTTAGATTTTGGATTTTCTGCTCCATGAGCTTGCGCTGCATCTTCTATTATTAAAAAATTATTTCGATCTGCAATTTCATTTATCCTTTCCATTTCAGCCAATTGTCCGTATAAGTGAACAACCAGAATTGCTTTTGTTTTTGAAGTGATTTTTTTCTGAATCAAATCAGGATTGATGTTGTAAGTTTCTAATTTTGGCTCGACCAAAACCGGAACTAAATCTGCCTGTAAAATCGCCAAAATACTGGCAATATAAGTATTTGCAGGAACAATAACTTCGTCTCCTTTTTGCAATTTCCCTAATTGAATATAACCTTTAAAAATTAAAACTAAAGCATCAAAACCATTTCCAACTCCTATACAATATTGGGCTTGGCAATATTCGGCGAAAGCCTTCTCAAATGTTTCAACTTCTTTCCCTAAAATGTACCAGCCATTGCTTAAAACCGATTTCAGTTTTTCCTGAAAAGCAGTTTCGTATGGTGCATTTACTTTTTTAAGATCAAGAAATGGTATCATTTTATTTTTAATTGGTTAAACAAAAATACCATTTAACTTATTATAATTTGAAGTTTCAACTTCGTAAAAATCATGAATTATCGTGCTTGCGCCAAAACTTTCTTTCCAGTAAGATAATCCTTCATTGAGATTCTTCCCTTGATTTTCATTTGAAATTCCAAAATCAAAAAAACGTTTTTCAGCAAATTTTTCTTTTATCAGATATTGAAATAAAAAATCTAAACTTCCCAAATTTTCCTGCTTTTCATTTTTTGAAATATATTGGCAATGTGCAACAGTTTCTGTTTCAAAGATAGTTGTTCCGGCCACAATTTTATCTTCTAAATAAACATTAAACTGATGAATATTTTGAGGAAAAAGAGCTTTTAAGAAATTCATTTCTTCTATTAAATGAACCGGTTTTGCATCATGTTTTGCTTTTAAATTCGGAATCAAAACTTCGTTCCAAAATAATTCAAAACCATTCTCTTCCTTAATAATTAACTGATTTGAAATTGCTTTTTGAATACCTCTTTTACGTATTTTCGAAATTTTATTTTCTTGTAATAAATCAATAACCGAAAGTGAATCGCGTCGTATTAATTTGGCTTCTGCCAAAAACAAACTGTATAAAATTTCATCAGAAGGTTTAAGATGATAAATAGACGGAAGTGTTTTTAAATGCAATTTTTGAATGTTATTTTCATTTAGAAAAAATAAAATAGCCTGAAAAATTTCGATTATTGAAGCTTGTTTGGTTTCTTCCTTATAAACAAAACCTCCATAAGTTAATCCCTGATGAGAGCACACTAAATTTTCTTTTATGTTGGCTGGCAAGACAGCTTTTAATTTTTCATTTTCAAAAACTAAAAGAGAAAAATCTTCAAAACGATCCTGATGGTATTCCATAAAGTTACGATGAAACAAAAACGTAGCATTTTTGGCCTGAGCAATAAACTCATTCCAAGTATTGCAATCGTTTTGCTCGTATTTTTTTATGGTATATTTTGTCATTTTCTTGCCACAGATTTTGATGATTTAAATGTTTTTTTTTAATTATTACCTCAGAAAATCTTTCTAATCCTTTAATCTGTGGCAAAATATCTGGTTTAAAATCTCATTTGTGATCAAACGCCGGTAAATACCATTTGAATTTTACGGCCATTAAGCGTACTGAAATAATTACAACCGAAGTTACAAGATATAAAACATCATCTTCTAAATTCAGTTTTCTTAATCCAAAAAACACTATTCCTCCAAAAATACAAATCGTTGCATAAATTTCTCTTCTAAAAATAGTTGGAATTTCTGTACACAAAATATCTCTGATTACGCCGCCAAAACAAGCTGTCATTGTTCCCAAAGCAATACAAATTACAGGATGCAAACCCGTCATAATTCCTCTTTCAAGACCTATTAAAGTAAAAACACCAAGACCAATTGTATCAAATAAAAATAAAGAGGTACGCAGTTTATCAAACTTTTTTCTAAAAAGAATGGCAAGGCCAAAACCTAAAATAATGACATAAACATATTGCAAATTCTGCATCCAGCCCACAGGCGTTCTTCCTATTAAAACGTCACGAAGCGTTCCGCCGCCAACCGCTGTCACAAAAGCAATAATAAAAACACCAAACGGATCCAGCTTTTTATGCATTGCCGTTAAGGCACCAGACATGGCAAAGGCCATTGTACCAATAATATCTAATAAATGGAACATTTTTTTTGAGGTTCAAAGGTTCAGAGGCTCAAAGGTACAAAGGTTTTTTTTAGTTTAAGAATATAGGGAAAGAATGGTTAAAATGACATTATCTTGCTTCTTAAATATTGCTTCTTCTTTCTTAATAAAACACTATTTTTTCACGTAAATCGGACTTCTTTTTAATAAATAAGAAACCGAATCTATCCAGCTGTCTTTCAGTTTTAGGAAAGGCTGGCGTGTTTGCGAGTAAATTTTTGTGCCGTTTTTATACATGTCAAAATACACATTGTAATAGTAATACATTTGCGTATTGGCAGTTGTAGTCGAATAATCTGTAGACTTTACTTTTTTATCATTGTTGCTCACCGTTGTACTTCCGCTTCCGTAAGTCGAAGCTGTTGAGCTAGATGACATTGTATAAGAGATTTTTGCCGCCACAATATTATCTACACCCAGAATTTTTTCAAGATCTTCAATTGGTGTTTCATCAATATTATTGTGGTCAATTCCGGCTTTGTGCAGTAAACTATTTGTTGTTCGTAAATCCTGAACAGTCAGTGGAAAAATATTCGCCGATTTATCCAATAGTTTATTGTACGTATCATTTTGGGCAAATTTCGCCATATCTTCAGAACTTTGCTGGGTATCTGAATTTATATATGGAATTGGTAAAACGGCAATTGTATTGGGTTTAATTTCCTGGACAACAATATTTTGATTTGAAGATGTTTGAGTAGTATTTTCAGGTGTTACATCAAAAGTCTGCGAACGGCCACTCGCAAATTCAATTCTTGCAATTTGAGAAACATCGAGCGAAATTTGTACTGTTTCTCCCGGAAGGGAATATTCTACGGCTTTATCTGAGATTTTTGCAATCGTTCCTTCAATAATCTGGTAATCTCTTTTTATAATTTTATCCAGTTTTTTTGCTCCCTGCGCAAAAGCAATAACAGTGACAAACAACATAATTATAACGGCAAAAGCTTTTTTAATTCCCATAGTAGTTTCTAATTAAGTGCAAATAATAAGGTATTAATGTTTTACTTACAAACAAAGTTAAGAAAACTTCTTTCTTAAACCATTTAATGTAAGCCACTTAATTACATGTTTTGCGTATAAAAATTGTAATCTTTTAAAATGGTGCGAAGAAAATCTTTCGAATTTCCAGATTGGTTTTTAATTCCCGTTACACTTTCAATTTTAGAAACCAGTTTAAGAATTGTTTCATAATCATCTTTATGATCTGCTTTTAGAAAGGTTTCTTTAATGATTCTCATATCATTATCAGTCAATTTTATAACCAAAGGATATGTCGGCACATAAGCCTCGCCTATTTCTTCGAGAATGGTATGGCTAATATTAATTTTATTTTTCAAAGTTATAACGGCAGTACCCGCAACCATATCTCCTAAACGCTGCCCTTTTTTACTTATTATAACAGTAAAGAAAGCAATAATTCCAAAAAATATACTGAGATCGATAAGCCTAAAAAACCAGCGCATTAAATAATCGCCAAAACCTGCCTGATAACCATCAATTTTAACGACTTTTATCTTGACTATTTTTTTACCAATGGTTTGTCCTTCAAAAATACTTTCTAAAGTGATTGAATAAATGATAACAGGAAGATATAAAAGTAAAAAAATGGTCATTCTGGACCATGAATCTAAACTATCCAACAATCTGTCTAATTGAAGCCAGTAAAAAACGATGCCCCAAATCACTATTACATAAGCTATTTTAACACCAAAATCAATGAAATGAGACCCTATTCGCTCACCCGCTGATGCTGCTTTAAAATTTATTTTAACATTTTGTGTTGTATTTATTGATAATTCTGACATATTTTATATTTTAGCCTACAATGAGAGAAGTCGCCTTCATAAAACAAAATAAAGAAAAATGGCTGGAATTTGAGCTAGCTATTTTTGGTAAAGCTAAAAAAAATCCTGATGAGTTAGCTAATTTGTACATTCAAATGATGAATGACTTATCGTATGCCCAAACTTATTATCCAAAAAGCAAAACCGTAATTTACTTAAATCACCTTGCTTCGCAGATTTATCAGAAGATTTATAAAACCAAACGAGCCGAAAAAAACAGGTTTCTGGAGTTTTTTAAAACCGAAGTTCCGCTTTTGGTTTACGATTACAGAAGATATTTAATGTATGCTTTTGTTCTGTTTTTTATAACAGTTGGTATTGGTGTAATTTCAGCACGATACGATCAAAATTTCGTTCGCTTAATTTTAGGCGATGGATATGTAAATATGACTTTGGAAAATATCAAAAAAGGTGATCCAATGGCGGTTTATGGTTCCGGAAGCAATTGGGGAAGCTTTGTTGGTATTACTATGAACAACTTATATGTGGGCGCAAGATGCTACATTTATGGCATTTTTGGCGGACTGGGAACTTTTTATATTTCCCTGCAAAACTGTATTATGCTGGGTGCTTTTCAATACTTTTTTTACGACCAGAATGTTTTCTGGAAAAGCGTTCGCGGAATCTGGATTCATGGTTCTATGGAAATTTTTGCGATCGTTATCGAAACAGCTGCCGGATTTATTTTGGGAGCTTCAATCCTTTTCCCAAAGACTTTTTCGAGAATCAATTCATTTAAAATAGGTTTCAAAAACAGTTTCAAAATATTCCTGAGTACATTTCCATTCACAATTAGTGCCGGATTTCTTGAAGGTTTTATTACCCGATATTCTATTGATATGCCCAATTGGTTAAGCAGTTTAATCATTCTGGTTACGCTTGGCATCATCTCATTTTATTATTTGGTTTATCCTTTTATTGTATACAAAAAAACACAACAACTATAAGCCAAATTGAATTAATCAGGAACCAGTAATGAACAAATTTTTATTCGTTTTATCTTTTCTACTGTATTGCAGCATTTCGCAGGCGCAGGATTCTTCGGCTACGGTTGATCCGCCAAAAGTCGCATCTGTAAAATATACCGAAAAAGATATTCATGTCGATTCAGATACTATTGAAGCGAAAAACTTCAAACAAGATTTCAAAAAAAAATACAAAGACGCTGATTTCGTTTATGAATATAAAGCACCTGAAAAAGGCCTCTGGGATTATTTTAAAGAATGGCTCGCCAGCATTTTTAGAAGATTGTTCACTTTTAGCAATCCCGAAGCATCGCTAAATTTTGTTGCCATTTTATTAAAAACAATCGCCGCTTTGGTTATTATTTTTGTGATTTATTTGATTGTAAAAGCAATAATAGCCAAAGAAGGACAATGGATTTTTGGAAAAAATGCACACAAAAAAACAATCTATTATTCTGATATCGAAAAGAATATTCATCTTCTAGACTTCGAAAAATTAATTAAAGAAAGTATTGCAGCCGGAGAAAAAAGAATCGCCGTTCGCTATTATTATCTTTGGCTTTTAAAGGTCATGGCGCAAAATCATTATATAGAATGGGATATCGAAAAAACAAATTCTGATTATTTGTATGAGCTTCAAAAACCCGCGCACAGAGAAGAATTCACGTATTTATCTTATTTGTACAACCACATTTGGTATGGTGAATTTGAAATCGATGAAACCACTTTTATAAAAGCCGAAAACCGATTTAAGAAATCTTTAAAAACATTTAGCAATGAGTAAATCCATTAAAATTTATATTGCTATTTTGATTTTAGTTTTCATCGTCATTTTAATAGCAGATCACGATAAGCAAAAACCAATCGATTGGCGGCCAACCTATTCTGTCAATGATAAAATTCCGTTTGGATTGTATGTTTTTGACAAAGAAATAAATGGTCTATTAAAAAATCAGAAAATCGAAAGAGTTTCTGCCGTAACACCTTATGAATTTCTGGATTCAAAATATATTCCTGATACAACTGCAGGAAAATACAAAATAAAAGGTACTTTTTTTAATATTTCAGAATATAGTCAGATTGATGATCAGTCCATTACAGAAATTTTATATTTTGTTTCACACGGAAATAATGCTTTCTTGAGCATGAAAAATTTCCCAAAATCATTATTAGACAGTTTAAAAATCGAAATAAACACCAGTTATCCCAACGAAAAAATGAATTCGGTTTGGATGGCCAATAAAAAACTAAATCCGAAAAAGTATTCCATAACAGAAGAAGAAATGGGAAACTATTATTTTTCGAAAATTGATACTTTAGCGACAACAGTTTTGGGATATCAGGGAAATAAAAATAAAAAGCAAATTGATTTTATAAAAGTGCCTTATATCAATGGTTATTTTTACTTGCACACAAAACCTGTGGCTTTTACAAATTATCATTTATTAAAAAAAGACCATTATAAATATGCAGAAAGTGTACTTTCGTATGTTCCAAAAGGAAATGTTTACTGGTACACAAAAGGACAAAATAATGAATCGATTTCAGATTCACCTTTGCGTTATATAATGAGTCAGCCGGCATTAAAATGGGCCTGGTATTTATTTTTAATCGGAATTTTGATTTTTATTATTTTTAATGCCAAACGAAAACAAAGAATTGTGCCAATAGTAAAACCGCTGCCTAATTTAACGCTGGATTTTACAAAAACAATTGGAAATTTATATTATCAGGAAGGTGATCACGATAATATAATTGATAAAAAAATTATTTATTTCCTGGAAAGAATTAGAAATGAATATTTAATTGACACAACAAAACTGGATGATGAATTCATTAAAAAGTTACATCATAAATCAGGAAAAGACGAAAATGATATTCGCGAATTGGTATTTTTAATCAACGAACATCGAAAAAGTTATCACGGAAGTCTCGAGGAAGATTTAATCAGGATTAATAATGCAATCGAGAAAGTTTTACATTAAAATGAAAACCGTTAGCTGTAATTTATTTTAACACATAGAAACATAGATTTTATGAACTCAAAAAAAGGCGTTTCACTTGCATCAACAAACATAGCTATGTGTGAGAAACGAGTTTCTTTTTGATTTTCTTTTCTAAAATCATAAAATCTATGTTTCTATGTGTTTAATTAAAATATTTACATTACACCCAAAGAATTAAAATTGAATAATATATAGCCACAGATTAGGGTTAAAATGATTTTAATCTGTGGCAAAAAAAATAAACCCAAAAGAAAAAGACCAAAAACATGGACGATTTTAATACACCAGAAACAGAAATCACAAACGAAAATGTGAATTTTGAAACAAGAATAAACCTTGCTCCTCTTTTAGAACATGTTAACAGCATCAAAAAAGAGCTTGAAACCGTTATTGTAGGTCAGCACAAAATGATCGACCAGCTTTTGGTGGCCATTTTATCAAACGGACACGTTTTGCTTGAAGGTGTTCCGGGAGTTGCCAAAACGATTACGGCAAAATTATTATCAAAAACATTAAATATCGGTTTTAGCCGAATTCAGTTTACGCCGGATTTAATGCCTTCTGATATTTTGGGAACTTCAATTTTCAACTTAAAAAGTTCTGAATTTGAATTCAAACAGGGACCCATTTTCTCAAATTTAATTTTAATTGACGAGATCAACCGTGCTCCTGCCAAAACCCAAGCCGCACTTTTTGAAGTAATGGAAGAACGCCAGATTACAATTGACGGTTCTGCCTATCAGCTGGAAACCCCGTTTTTGGTCATTGCCACGCAAAACCCAATTGAGCAGGAAGGAACGTATCGTTTGCCGGAAGCGCAATTAGACCGTTTTTTATTCAAAATCACGATTGATTATCCAAAATTAGACGAAGAAATCCTGATCATTCAAAGAGAGCATTTATTGCAGGATCACGGGAAATTAGAAGCGATAAAAACCATACTTTCTGCACAGGAAATAAAAGGATATCAGGCTTTAATCAAACAAATTAGAGTCGAGCAAAATCTATTGGAATATATTGCAAGAATTGTGGTAAACACCAGAGAAAATGCCTTTTTATATTTAGGAGCTTCGCCTCGTGCCTCGATCGCAATTTTAAATGCTGCCAAAGGTTTTGCCGCTATTCGTGGTCGTGATTTTGTAACTCCAGAAGATATTAAAGAAGCTTCAACTCCGGTTTTACAACACCGCGTTATTGTGGCTCCCGAACGTGAAATGGAAGGAATTACAAGTGCTGAAATTATCAAACAAATTATTGAAACTGTAGAAATTCCGAGATAGTTTTTTAGTCGCAGTCGCAGTTTTCAGTTCTCGAATTAATCTTTTTTAAATGAAATTTTATAAACTATTTTCTATATCCTTAATTTGGATTTTACTTGCCGGTTTTAAACCTTTGAATGGTGCTGAAAACACAAAAAAGTCCCTTTATTTTGCAAGTGATAAGGAACAGATCGAAACATTAATAAGAAAAGCTTATGAATGGATTGAGACTAAAAAAACGCAAAATGATTTTGATGTGCTTGCCAACAAAAAAGGCGATAAATATGTTGCTTTAAATGTAAAAACACACAACAAAATAGTCGAAGAACTTAAAAAATCAAACTTTTTTGCAATGCAATTTATCGATAATTACAATAAAATTGGGTTGAAAATCGGTGATAATCTTAAAACCAATAAGGCAGAGTATTTTGTGGGCGAACTTCCTCCGTATGGCAATGACAGTAATCCGTGGTGTGATTGTCAGGACAATCCAGAGAAGTTTTGGAAAACCCTGAAAGTAAACAACCTGAAAATTGAAAATAATAAAGCTACTTTTTTCTGGACGTGGACCGAATGGAAAGAAACGCCTAAATATAAAGTAACGGCAATTAAGGAAAATGGAATCTGGAAAATAGCTGTTTTAGATGGTTTCGATTATTCAAGTTTCACTAAAATACAGGGATAAAATTAAATTTTAAATTCTTTTAAATTGAAATTCATAAAAAGTCTATATCTCAACAACTTCTTTTTCTTTGTGCTTTTGGGCATTATAGGATTATTCGTTTGTGCTTTTATTTTTCCGATTTTATACAACGGAGTCTGGTTTATTATTTTGGTATTAATCACTTTTCTGGCACTTGATCTTTTGATTTTATACCTGGCCCGAACTGGAATTGAAGCTTCAAGGGAAACGCCGGAAAAACTTTCGAATGGAGATTTAAATCCCGTTAGTATTTCGATTAAAAACCATTATACTTTTCCAATTTCGATTAAAATTATCGACGAAATTCCGTTTCAGTTTCAGGTACGCGATTTCAAAATAATCAGGAATATAAAAGCTTCCGGTCAGGATAAAATTGGATACGATTTGCGCCCGACAGAACGCGGAGAATATTACTTTGGAAATCTAAATATCTACGTTTCTTCGCCTTTAAAATTGATTTCAAGACGATTTACTTTCGATAAAGATAAAATGGTGCCAACGTATCCGTCTTATATTCAGTTAAGAAAATACGATTTACTGGCCTTTTCGAATAATTTATACCAATACGGAATCAAGAAAATTCGCCGAATTGGTCACACCATGGAATTTGAGCAAATTAAAGAATATGTTCAGGGCGACGATCTTCGAACTCTAAACTGGAAAGCCACAGCGAAGAAAAATGCCTTGATGGTCAATCAGTTTCAGGACGAAAAATCACAATCGGTTTATTTGGCGATTGACAAAGGCCGCGTGATGCAAATGCCTTTTAATGGTTTGAGTTTGCTTGATTATGCAATAAACTCGACATTGGTTCTGGCGAATGTGATTCTGAAAAAACAAGACAAAGCGGGAATTTTTGCTTTCTCGAAAAAAGTAGAGAACAGAGTTTTTGCCGAAAAAAGAGGTTCGCAAATGCAAAAAATCCTCGAAACTTTATACAACATTAAAACTGACTTTTTTGAAAGCGATTACAGCCGTTTGTATGTTGATATCAAAAAGAATATCAACCAAAGAAGTTTGATTATTTTGTATACCAACTTTGAAACAATGGATGGTTTAAACCGCCAAATGCCCTACTTAAAAGGAATCGCAAAAAGCCATTTATTGGTTGTTGTTTTCTTTAGCAATACCGAATTAAACGAAATCATCAATAAAAAAACCGATACGATTCAGGAAGTCTACGACAAAGTAATTGCCGAAAAATTCATGTTCGAAAAACGTTTAATCGCCAATGAACTCAAGAAATACGGAATTCATTCGGTTTTAACGCAGCCTGAGAATTTGACCTTGGATGCTATTAATAAATATTTGGAAATTAAGGCGCGAGGGATTTTGTAAATTATCTTATCTTTTTAGTCAATTTCCTTCCAACATATGTACTGCAACAAATGAAACAAGTCTTTATAATTACCATTCTCTTTTTTACAGTTAATAATTTTGCACAAATTCCTAACACTATAACTCCAAATGATAAAGTTTACGGACTTTCAAAGTTCTGGCAGGAAGTAAATTACAATTTTGTTTATCTAGATAAAGTGGATAGATTGATGTGGGATAATAAATACAAGGAACTTATTGCCACAGTTCAAACAACAAAAAATGATTATGACTATTATAGAGAACTTCAAAAGTTTTGTGCTTTATTAAAAGACGGACACACAAATGTTTATCTTCCAAAGGGTATTGAGCCAATGAATACCATGTTTGGCGATTATAGATTGTTCATTAAAAATATTGAAGGTAAAGCAATAATAATCCGAACAAACTTAAGTAAGAAAAAGGAAATTCCGCTTGGCAGCGAAATTGTCGAAGTGAATGGAAAGCCCACTCAAAAATATATTGATGAAGATGTTTCTCCTTACAAATCATCATCAACAGATTATGTTTTGCAAGATTGGAGTATTTCGAATTTATTAAATGGTCTGGAAGGAGAAATTTATAAGATTAAAATAAAAAAACCTAATAAAGAAATTACTGAACTAACATTAACGCACAAAAATACATTAGAAAAAGAAGTTTTCCCTTCACTTGACGAAAATAAACAACTGCTGGATTTTAAATGGGTAAATAAAGAAACAGCATATGTTTCATTAAATTCATTTAGTGACGAAAAGATTGATAGTTTATTTATTGCAAAACTTCCGGAATTATATAAAGCTAAATCATTGATAATAGATTTACGCCCTAATGGAGGTGGCAGTACAGGAATTGGAACTGAAATATTACAGTATTTAACAAATGATACCATTCTTTACGGGTCAAAGCAAAAAAGCAGGCTTCATATTCCGGCTTTTAAAGCTTGGGGTAAATTCATTGATGCAAAAGATACTATAAACATTTTATGGAAGAAAAAAGCCTTTTTATCATACAATGATAAATTTTATTATGATTTTGATTATAATCCTACCAGTATAAAATTAAATGCAAAAAGAATCGTTGTTCCCACAGTAATTTTGATGGGTCACAATACTGCTTCTGCTGCAGAAGATTTTTTAATTTTTGCAGACAATCAAAAACATATGATTAAAATGGGAGAAAAATCATTTGGCAGTACAGGTCAACCTTATTTATTTGACTTACCTGGCGGTGGTTATGCCAGAGTTTGCACAAAAAAAGATACGTATCCTGATGGCAGAGAATTTGTAGGTTATGGAATAAAACCAGACATAGAAATCGTCCCAACTTTGAACGACTATTTAAAAAATAAGGATAATACACTTGAGGAAGCGATAAAGTATCTAAAAACAAAAAAAATCTAATTTTAAAAGTTTGGTCCTTCTTAAAAAGGATGAAAAGATAAGAGGATTTTTTACAATTTCCAGTTTGTTAATTCATAGTTATGATAAAGACATGAATTAGGAACTGTTTTTTTTATATGAAGATTATTAATTAATTTTGAGTTACTTAGATTAAATAACTCCTCTTTTTTAAACCTTAACTTTTTTCTTCAGAAAATGAAAAAAATAATTTTAATTCTCTTCATTTTAACCAGCCTATTTTCTTCGGCACAAAATACAGAAAACATCATAATCATAACCACAGACGGTTTTAGATGGAAGGAAGTTTTTAAAGGAATGGATTCCGAAATTGCCAATGATAAAAAATTCAATCAGGACGACAGTACTTACATTTATAAAAAATATGGAAGTACAGATTTTAAAGAACGCCGCCAAAAACTAATGCCTTTTTTATGGTCTGAAATTGCTTCGAAAGGGCAAATTTATGGCAATCGTGATTTAGGAAATAAAGTTGATGTTTCCAATCCGTATTGGTTTAGTTATCCGGGATATAGCGAAATTTTCACAGGAAATGTAGATCTTTTGGTAAACTCAAACTCTTATAAACCAAATCCGAATGTAAATGTTTTGGAGTTTTTAAATCAACAATCTAAAATTAAAGGAAAAGTTGCAGCTTTTGGAGCCTGGGATGCTTTTGATCGAATTTTGAATGAAAAAAGAAGTGGTTTCCCTGTAATTTCTGCGTTTGATAAAGTTGGAGGAAATAAGCCAACTGAAATTCAAAAATTACTGAATGAAATGCGCGATAATTCGTTTAAGCCTTTTCATGAAGATGAATGTCTGGATGTTTTTACACATTATGAAGCGTTAAACGAGCTTAAAACCAACAAACCAAAAGTGCTTTATATTTCCTATGGCGAAACTGATGAATGGGCGCATCACGGACATTACAGATCGTATCTCGACGCTGCAAACCAAGTCGATAAATGGATCAAAGAAATCTGGACTTTTATACAAAACGATCCGCAATATAAAAACAAAACGACTTTACTTATAACCGTCGATCACGGTCGTGGGGACAAAATAAAATCTGAATGGACAAGTCACGGTGAAAATATTGCTGGAGCATCTCAAATTTGGTTTGCTGCAATTGGTCCAGAAATTGCTCCAAAAGGAGAGATTAAAACAGATTCTCAATTGTATCAAAAACAATTCGCCCAAACAATTGCAAAAATTATGGGCTATACTTTTACTGCAGAACATCCTGTTGCTGATGAAGTGAAAGAGATCTTTGAGAAATAAGTTTTTTTTTGCCACGAATTACACGAATTTTCGCTAATTTTTATTTTGCCACAGATTAAATGATTCAATGGATTTTATAATCATCTTAATCCAATAATCTGTGGCTAAAATTTTTCATGCATTTTTTTGTAAAGCATAAAAAAGAATCCGTGAAAATTAGTGTAATTCGTGGCAAACCTTTTATTCAAGTTTCAAACCTACAAGGTTTTGAAAATCTTGCAGGAAGAAAAAAACCTCAGTACCTTAGCACCTCAGAACCTTAGTACCTATAAAAAAAATGAAACAAATCACTTCAATTCAAAATCCGTTTATAAAATCACTTGTTTTACTGCAGGACAAAGCAAAAGCGCGCAAACAAACCGGAACTTTTTTGATTGAAGGATTACGTGAAATTTCATTAGCCATAAAAGGCGGTTACGAAATAGAAACGGTTTTATTTTTACCGGAATTGGTTTCTGAAAATGAAATCAATAAATTGGTAAATTCGCCAATTCAAATGATAGAAATCAATAAAGAAGTCTATCAAAAACTGGCGTATCGCGATACTACCGAAGGTGTTTTAGCAATTGCCAAAACCAAATCAATGCAATTATCGGATTTAAAATTATCAGCAAATCCGTTGATTTTAGTGGCAGAAGCACCAGAAAAACCAGGCAATATCGGAGCACTTTTGCGAACTGCAGACGCCGCCAATCTGGATGCTGTTTTGATTGCAAACCCAAAAAGCGATTTATATAATCCAAATATCGTACGATCAAGCGTTGGCTGTTTGTTTACCAACCAAATTGCAACGGGAACTACAGCAGAAATCATCGCTTTTTTAAAAGAAAAAAAGATTGATTTTTATTGCGCTACTTTACAGAATTCAACTTCCTATCACACTCAAAATTTCACCACTCCAACGGCTTTAGTTGTGGGTACAGAAGCGACAGGTTTAACGCAAGAATGGCGCGACGCCGCAACTCAAAACATTATTATCCCGATGCAGGGAGAAATTGACAGCATGAATGTTTCTGTTGCTGCTGCGATTTTAATTTTTGAAGCGAAACGTCAGAGGGGGTTTTAGGTTTTAGATTTTAGATTTTAGATTTTAGGTTTTAGATTTTAGATTTTAGATTTTAGATTTTAGATTTTAGATTTTAGATTTTAGATTTTAGATTTTAGATTTTAGATTTTAGATTTTAGATTTTAGATTTTAGATTTTAGATTTTAGATTTTAGAT